>Ga0209784_100099_pt1 | contig 101738 bp, 94 predicted proteins | sample AraplaCvi_mLB_r2_2_FD_184284 | JGI IMG/M metagenome (GOLD analysis project Ga0209784, IMG submission 184284) | Arabidopsis root microbial communities from North Carolina, USA - plate scrape CL_Cvi_mLB_r2 (SPAdes) (version 2) | ecosystem: Host-associated > Plants > Roots > Endosphere | place...
TGGATGCTCGATTGGATAAAGCATTCTTCCAAAATCTAGTTAAATACAATGAACAACCATTTGGCGAGTTAGTAGCTGCAAACTTCTTTGAACTTGATTTTTCACCGGTTATGGCAGAACCAGAAGGCACTTTCGACACATTACGCGAAAAAATCGTGCTAGAGCTTACTGTAAAAGTACTGCAAGTTCAACAAATTCGCCTTGGAGCAGGCACTAGTGTTATAACTCCTGTTCTTACAGGGCTTACTCCTCCAGTTAGTCCATAATAATCTCTAGTTTATAGAGGTGCAGAACATACGCAGTTCACTGCAACAAAATGCAATCAACAAAACAACCCTGTAAATCAAATGGATGTAATAAAAATCTTATATTTGAGTTGGCAGTTGAAAATGCGGCTGGATCTGATTTTCAACTGCCTTTTTGTCATTTAATAAAGAAGATGTATTAGCTGGTGTGTAATTAACGGAAGGCTAGAGGGCATTTTTCAACAGTTTTCCGAAAAAAACTTACAGAATGCATAATAAAAAGATTTCTTCATCAGAAACTATCATTCATACGCAACAATGTTGATTGAAAGTGGACAACCTTTAAAAACTGTCCAAAAAAGATAGGACACAGCAGATGAGACCGCTATGTCCATTTAACTTAAGAGATGGTAAGAGATGCTGCAGATATGTTAGATTCCATTGCAAAAGATTTATAAATTGCTGCACAATTTTAAAACGGGAATCACTATCATACTAGAAAAGAAGTCAAAAGAGATCATTGTCTTATTTTTGACTCCGCAATATATATATAAGTATCGTGTGAGTATTAAAAATTTGAAATGATTAATTTGCGTCATTCTGCTTGTGAAAAACTTATACTGTATTCCCTCTTAAAAGTTTCAATAAATTTAACAGCGCTTTTTGAAATGTAACGATCCTTCAACCAGATAACGGCCGAATCTGATTGAATACGAAGTTCTTCAAGCTCCAATATTTTCAGGCCATTCATAGAAAATGAACGTAAGACAGACCTTGGAAGTAAAGAAGCACCGACACCTTCTCTTACTAGGGACATTATCATATCAGCGTCTGAACATTGACAGACAATATTTGGTTCATAGTGATATTTTCTACAAGCTTCTATAACCAATTCGTATTGACCAACACCTTTAAAACGTTGTAGCAACATTAGGGGCATTCTTGAAAGTTCTTCTAGTCTTATTGTATTTTCATAATTCCACGTCTCAGGGATAACAGCTACAAAATGGTCTGGAGGTAATGGCAGTGAAGATAAGTCATCAGATTCTGATTCAAAAGGTAAGCGGACTATCGCAACCTCAATATGCCTATTCCTTAAATCTTGTAATAATCGATAAGTATCTCCTTCGTATAAACGAAATGTAACGTTTGAATACTTTTCTCGGAAAAAACGAATGCGTTCAGGTAGGTAAGAAAAGCATGTTTTTACAGATCCAATTGATAAAGTACCCTTAAGACCTTCTCCTACTTCTTTCACTTCCATAATTGTTTCATCAATCTGACTTAAAAGATTGGTAGCTCTTTTATACAAAACTTTCCCTGCTGCTGTTAGTTCTATATTCTTTCCATTTCGTATGATCAAACGAGTACTAAGTTCTTCCTCCAGCGCTTTTAGCTGTTGACTAAGGGGGGGTTGGGCCATATGTAATTTCTTTGCTGCTCTAGTGATTTGCCCTTCTTCAACAATAGTGGCAAAGTATCGCAATTGTCTTATATCCATGAAACTCCTCCTTAGAAAGCATATTTATTTTATATACGTTACAAACATTTTAAATATTTTAAATATTTCAAACTTAATGATACATTATTTTTGAAAACGATTCCATGAAAAGGTAGAAAAGGAGAAGATAAAATGTCTAGAATTCGAAAAGCTAAAGAAAGTATAAAAGGTTCGATTGCACCAGTTATTACACCATTCAAAGAAGATGAAAGCTTAGATTTACAGACATTTAAAAGTTTAATTAACTGGCAAATAGAAAGTGGGAGCCATGGTATTTCGGTAACCGGAACTTCTGGGGAACCTAGTTCTCTAACGGTCGAAGAGAGAGAGCTTGTGATGGAAACAGCAAGTAAAACGATTAACGGACGAGTACCATTTATACCAGCAACGGGATCTGTTAATCATAATGAAGCGCTTCGACTAACAAAGGCTGCTCAAGAAATGGGAGCAGATGCTGCGATGGTTATTGTTCCATACTATAACAAGCCTTCCCAGCAAGCATTATATAAACACTATAAAGCTATTGCCGATACCGTGGATATTCCGATTATTATCTATAACATTCCTGGAAGAACAGGGGTGAATATGGAAGTAACAACAATGGCTCGACTCGTTGAAGATTGCCCGAACATTATTGGTGCCAAAGAGTCAAATAAAGATTTTGAACATGTCAATCGGGTGCTGTTGAATTGTGGTAGAGATTTCAGTTTATTCTCGGGCATTGAACTTCTTTGCTACCCAATGTTAACAATCGGTGGAAAAGGTTCTATTAGCGCCACAGCAAACGTTGCGCCAGCGAAAGTAGCAGAAATGCACAATGCTTGGGAGGAAGGCGACGCTGAAAAAGCTTTAAATCTTCATTATGAATTGATGACATTAAATGATGTGTTATTCAAAGAAACGAACCCTGGACCAGTAAAAGCAGCGCTGGGCATGATGGGTAAAATTACGCCAGTTTTACGTAAGCCAATGGATTTACCATCTGAGACGCTTCAAAACGAAATTCGTGAAGTTTTAAATCAATATGGTATGTTATCAAATGCGATTGTCACTAAATAATCATTCAAAATCTAAAAAATTCTCTTACTCCTCGTTATAGGAGTAAGAGAAGAATGGGGAGTGTAATAACATGCAAGTTCAAGTATCTGAGAGTCAAAAAAATCATGAACACAAGCAAGTAGCAAATGTAAAACTTTATATTGATGGACAGTTTGTCGACAGTCAATCAGGTGCTTCTTTTGAAAATAAAAATCCATTTACCAATGAAATAAACAACTATATCGCTGAAGGGCGTGAAGCGGATATAAATCAAGCTGTTCTTTCAGCAAAAGAAGCGTTTGTAAATGGTCCGTGGGGCAAGATGAAATTGAAAGAAAGAATGAAATATATTAATAGAATTGCAGATATCATCGATGAGGAGATTGAAGAAATTGCTTTCTTAGAATCTTTAGACACAGGTTTGCCAATTAGCCAAACAAGAAATCAAACCGCACGAGCTGCAGAAAATTTCCGTTTTTACGCACGAATGGTGGAGACAAAATTGCATGGCGAATCTTATCCAATGGATGGTGAATTCATTAATTATACAGTGTATAAACCATTAGGTGTTATAGGGTTAATTACGCCATGGAACGCCCCATTCATGTTAGAGACTTGGAAAGTAGCACCTGCATTAGCAACTGGCAATACAGTTGTCCTAAAACCAGCTGAACTTTCACCATTGACTGCAAATAAATTAGCTGAAATTATTCATAAAGCTCAAGTTCCGGATGGCGTCTTTAATATCGTTCATGGCTTTGGAGAAACAGCAGGGGCTGCTCTTGTTGCTCACCCAGATGTGAAAGCGATTTCATTTACAGGTGAAACGACTACAGGCTCCACTATTATTAAAAACGCTGCGGATACTTTAAAGAAAACATCGATGGAGCTTGGTGGAAAATCACCTTTAATTGTATTTGATGATGCAGATCTTGAACGAGCTCTAGATGCAGCAATATGGGGGATTTTCTCTTTTAATGGGGAACGTTGTACATCCAATTCTCGCGTATTCTTGCATAAAAATATTAAAGATCAATTTGTAGAAAAATTAAAAGCACGTGTCGCTAACATTAAAATCGGTGACCCAATGGATTCGTCAACTGAGCTCGGTCCGCTAATTGAAAAAGGTCACTATAACAAAGTAAAAAAATATATAGAAATCGCTAAAAAAGAAGGTTGTGAAGTAGTTCAGGGAGTGGTTCCGGAAAAGGTAAAGGCAGGTAATTTTGTACCACCGACACTTTTATTGAATGCCAAAAATGACATGAGAGTATGTCAGGAAGAAATTTTTGGTCCCGTTATGGCCGTAATCGAATTTGAAACAGATGAAGAAGTACTTCATATGGCGAATGACGTATCTTACGGACTAGCTGGTTTTGTATGGACAAAAGATTTAAAACGAGCACATCGTATGGCGGATGCTATTGAAGCAGGTATGCTTTGGATTAACGCTCAAAACGTACGAGATCTTCGAATTCCATTTGGCGGTATGAAAGATAGTGGAATTGGAAGAGAGGGTGGGCATTACGCAATGTTTGAATTTTATACAGAACCAAAGGTAATCCATGTTGCTATAGGTGACCACCATATTCCGCAATTTGGGAAGTAAACAACTATTTTTTAGGGGGAAACAATATGCCAGCAAAAACAGGAGAGCAATATATTGAAAGAGTTGATCATGCACAGGCAAATATATGGATTGATGGCAAACGCGTAGAAGGGAAGATTTCTGAACATCCAGCTTTTAAAGGAGTTATGAAAACTCAGGCAGAACTTTACGACTTGCAACATGATCCAGACAAAAAGGATTACATGACATATGAATCTCCGACAACTCGTGAACGGGTAGGTACATCTTTTATGCAGCCAAAAACAAAAGAAGATTTAGTGATGCGTCGCAAAATGATGCAAGAATGGGCGAAATATAATGGTGGCATGATGGGGCGTTCCCCTGATTACATTAATGTTGGGATGATGGCGTATGGTTCAGCTGCAGAAATGTTTGGAAAACAAGATTCCATCTATGCCGAAAACATGACCAACTACTACGAGTATTGCCGTGAAAATGATTTATCGTTAACACATACGTTGATTCAGCCTCAAGTCAATAGGGGAGTAAACTCAGCACAGCTTCCAGATCCGTATATTGCAGCAAGGATTAAAGAGAAAACATCCGAAGGGGTCGTTATTAAAGGGGCAAGATTACTTGCTACGCAAGGTGGTATTACCGATGAAATCATGGTATTCCCATCTACTCTGTTAAAACAATCAGCTGAAGAAAATCCATATGCGTTTGCCTTTTCTATTCCTAATAACACACCGGGCTTGAAATTTATTTGTCGAGAATCTTTTGATTATGGTAAGTCTCATTTCGACCATCCGCTAGGATCTCGCTTTGAAGAAATGGATACCATTGTTGTGTTTGATGATGTTATCGTTCCGTGGAATCGAGTCTTTGCCCTTGGTGATGTGAATGTGTGCAACCAGGCCTACAATGAAAGTAATGCAGTTGTTCATATGACCCATCAAGTTGTATCAAAAAATATCGCGAAAACAGAGTTTGTCCTTGGTATTCTTCAATTAATGGCAGAGACAATTAATATCGGCCAATACCAACATATACAGGAGAAAATCTCCGAAGTAATTATTGCACTTGAAACGATGAAAGCATATGTCGTTGCTGCCGAAGCAAATGCAAAAGTGGATAGATGGGGCACTATGACACCAGATTTTGCACCGTTAAATGCAGCACGTCATTACTTCCCGAAAATTTACCCTCGCTTTACAGAAATTATGCAATTAATGGGGGCGAGTGGCTTAATGGCGATCCCCTCAGAATCAGACTTCCATTCTGAAATTCGTCCGGATCTTGATAAGTATTTACAATCAGCCACTGGAGATGCTTATGATCGTGTGAAACTTTATCGTTTGGCATGGGATGTATGTATTAGTTCATTCGGTACTCGACAAACACTTTATGAGCGCTTCTTCTTCGGTGATCCAATTAGAATGGCAAGTACGCTTTATAACGGGTATGACAAACAGGAATATGTTGATCGTGTAAAGGAATTTTTGAATCGATCAGAAGCGTTAGTTAAAAATAACTAATTAATCGACTAAGGGAGATGAGGAGTATGGATTTCAATATCATTCGAATTGCCAGAACGGTTATAAACGTCAAGGATTTAGACCGTTCAAAAGATTTTTATGTAAAAGCGCTCGGCATGATTGAAACGGAAACAAAGGATGACTGTGTTTATTTGAGAGGACTTGAAGAACACACACACCACAGCTTAGTTCTTAAAAAGTCCGAGACGTTAGGGGTACACGCACTCGGTTACAAAGTAGCAAAAGAAGAAGATCTTGACCGTCTAGCTGAATTGTTTCAAGCAAAAGGCTTAAAAACAAAGTGGCTTAAGGAAGGTAGTCAGCATGCTCTTGGACGTGCATTGCATGTACATGATATTTCAGGGATGCCCCTTGAATTTTTCTGCAAAATTGAAAAAGCCGAGCGCTTACTTCAGCGCTACGATTTATACAGTGGTGCTCGAATTCAGCGAATTGACCACGTAAACTGTGCTGTACCGGATGTAGAAAAAGCTTACAACTTCTTTATCAACGAGCTAGGCTTTGCATGTTCTGAATATACAACGATAGAAGATGGAAGCATTTGGGCTGCATGGCTCCACCGCAAACAGACCGTGCATGATCAAGCTTTTATGAACGGAGATGGTCCACGTCTTCATCACTTTGCTTACTGGCTTCCTGATCCACTTGCTCTCATTCATTGCTGCGATGTTTTAGCTTCTCTTGGTTATTCACAGAACATAGAAAGAGGGCCAGCACGCCACGGCTTATCCAATGCATTCTTCTTGTATTTAAGAGATCCAGATGGATACCGCATTGAGCTGTATAACGGAGATTACTTAACAAGTGACAATGACTTCGAGCCAATTCGATGGGATTTAAATGACCCACGTCGTCAAACATTATGGGGTGCAAAAGCACCGGATAGTTGGTTTAATGAAACATCTCCGTTTTTAGATATTGAAACCAATGAACAAATTCAATCCAAGGCACCAAATCTTGCACAGCGCAAACCAGAACTGGTTATTTAAATAAAAAGAATGGAGGAATTTTAATGGATGATCGTACATTTCGAGATGCGATGGGTAAATTTGCAACCGGTGTAACCGTTATTACAACAGACATTGATGGAGAGCCTCATGGCATGACGGCAAATGCCTTCATGTCAGTGTCGCTAAACCCAAAACTCGTACTAATATCGATTAAAGAAAATGCAAAAATGCTCGATAAAATTAACCGCTCCGGTAAATTTGCGGTAAATATTTTATCAGAAGACCAGCAAGAAGTTTCTATGTTATTCGCTGGCCAGATTAAAGAAAAGCGTGAACTAGAATTTGACCGCCTAAGCGAAATCTCAGTAGTAAAGGATGCGTTAGCAAATATTGTCTGTAGTGTATATGGAAAGCAAGTAGCTGGTGACCATACGTTGTTCCTTGGAGAAGTAGAAGATATTGTGCTCCGTGAAGGAAAGCCTCTGACATTCTTTGCAGGAAAATATGGCCAGATCACCGCGCCGCAGTTAACTTAACATAAAAGGGGAGGGCAAACGGTGGAGACAATATATATCAAAAGTTCAATGGATCAATCAACGTTCACTGAAATGGAAGCTTGTGTTTTGGCTCTCGGTTTTTTTGATGGCGTTCATATCGGTCATCAAAAAATTCTTGAAACAGCAAAACAAATTGCTTTGCAAAAACAATGCGCCTTTGGTGTTATGACGTTTTATCCGCACCCAAAAGATATACTCTTTCCTCATGCGGAGCCAATGACTTATTTAACGCCGCTTCCTTTGAAAGAAGATCGATTTGAAAAGCTGGGTGTTGAAAAGTTATTTGTTGTTGAGTTTAGCCCAGAGTTTGCCCGTCTTTCTCCTAACGATTTTGTTGAACAATACATTATTGGACTTGGATGTATACATGTTGTAGCAGGCTTTGATTATCATTATGGCTATAAAGGACTCGGTAATATGAAAACGTTAGCGGAGTATAATCCCGGAAGTTTGGGTGTAACGACTGTTCCAAAAATCCAACATTCTGATGAAAAAATTAGTTCCACAGCAATCCGAAAATTGCTTGACGAAGGTCATGTGCAAATGATTCCTATGTATCTTGGTGATTATTATGAAATTAATGGGGAAATGAATCAAAGTTCTCTTTTTTACAAAAAACATCAGTTTCTTAACTTAATAGTAAAAAAGAGATACCGAATGCCTAAACCTGGTATTTACCATATTCAAGTTGAAATAGATGGTACTCATTATGATGGAACTTGCCACCAAATAGCTAGTAATGAGCAACACACTTCATTGTTAATACAATTAAAAGATTGTTCTGTATTCCCATATAAGAAGCGGATAAAGGTAAAGTGGCTAAGCTATAAATATGGCAAGCAGAATGAGTCATACGGCATGAATGAATACATGAAAAAAGATGAGCTAGTGATCTAATTAATAGTAGGCTATAACAGAAAGGAGTAGACTATGAATTTAAAAGTACAAGCAAGAAAGAAAAACTTATATATTGATGGTCAATGGCAAGAAGCCACTGAACAGGCATCTCTAACATCTCCATATTCTGGAGATGTTATTGCATATATTCCTAAGGCTAATGACAAAGAAGTGAATGAGGCAATTGAAGCTGCAGTTCGTGCAAAAACAGTCATGGCGAACATGCCAGCTCACGAACGTGCAGCTATTTTGGAACGTTTGGTAGCTTTGTTAGAGATGCGTTTAGATGAAGCGGCAGAAATTATCGCTTTAGAGGCAGCTAAACCAATTGCTACTGCAATCGAAGAAGTGAAACGGACAATACAAACGTATAAGTTTGCAGCTGAAGAAGCAAAGCGAATTCATGGAGAAACACTTCCATTGGATGCTGCACCAGGTGGAGAAAAACGAGTAGCATATACGGTGCGTGAACCTATTGGAGTTATTGGAGCGATTACTCCATTTAATTTTCCGATGAATTTAGTTGCCCATAAAGTAGGTCCTGCCATTGCCGCAGGAAATACAATTGTATTAAAACCAGCAAGTCAAACGCCACTATCTTCTTTCTTTTTAGCAGAGTTGTTACAGGAGGCCGGTTTACCGAATGGAGCTCTTAATGTGATTACTGGAAGCGGAAGAGTCGTGGGGGATAAAATCGTGACCGATGATAGAATTGCAGCCATTACATTTACGGGAAGCCCAGCTGTTGGGATTGGTATCCGAAACAAAGCAGGACTGAAGCGTGTGACATTAGAACTGGGTTCAAATGCAGCCGTTATTATTGATAAAGGGATAGATATAGATTCAATTATTAATCGTTGTGTGAAGGGAGCCTTTTCTTTCCAAGGTCAAGTATGTATATCATTACAACGCATTTATATTCATGAAAGTTTGTACGAAACATTTGTGCAAAAATTCGTTGAAGCAACTCAACAACTCCAACTTGGTGACCCTTTAGATCCACGTACGGATGTTTCAGCGCTTATTTCAAAAAAAGATGTGGAACGTACTTTAGATTGGATTCATGAGGCGACACAGCATGGAGCAGAAGTAGCGACCGGGGGAATCGCCAAAGGAAATATTCTATTGCCAACGGTCCTATTAAATGCAGCGTCTTCGTTAAAAGTTTCGTGTCAAGAAGTGTTTGCTCCAATTGTTATCATCAATAAAGTTCAAGCAGTTGAGGAAGCAATTGAACAAGTAAATGATTCGCGATACGGTCTTCAAGCAGGGATTTACACGGATAATATTCATACAGCGTTAACTGCAGCTGAAAACCTTCATGTTGGAGGCGTAATGATTAATGATATTCCAACGTTTCGTGTAGATAACATGCCTTATGGTGGTGTGAAGGAAAGTGGAATGGGAAGAGAAGGAATAAAATATGCTGTAGAAGAAATGACAGAGCTAAAACTAGTGGTTTTTAATAGAAATTAAAAATCGAAGAATTAGAAGCATGTAAGAACCCTATTGAATTATTAGGAAAGAGGTGCTATCAATTTGGAGCTAGTAAAAGAACAGCGTAGTGTAAAAAAAGACATCGAACAACAAGATAACAAACAAATAGATTATGACAAAATTTCCACTTCAGAGGATTTTAAACAACTACTTTTAGATAAGAAAAAGTTTATTATTTCATACACAATTTTTTATTTGGCTTATTCACTAGCTTTACCATTCCTAGCCTTGTTTACAAATATATTAAACGTTCAAGTAATAGGAGACATTACGTTGGCGTGGATTTACGGTATTTCAATTATCTTTATGTCATTTGGGGTATGCAGTGTTTATGTAAAGAAGTCTGCTGAATTTGACGAAAAAGTAAAGCAAATCATAGTAAAAGAGGGGCTGTAGACATATGGGATGGGACATTATTCTTCTTTTTGTACTCATGTCAATAGGGGTACTTTTCATTACGTACTATGCTTCCAAAAAAACAAAAACGGCAGGTTCTTTTTATACAGCTGGAGGTGGTCTGACTGCTAGGCAAAATGGTCTTGCTTTAGCTGGAGACTTTATGTCTGCATCTACCTTTTTAGGGTTAATTGGAGCCTTTTCTTTAACGGGATATGACGGATTTTTCCTCATGTATGGCGCCCTCGTTTCGTTTCTTGTCATTTTATTTTTAGTTGCTGAACCATTAAGAAATCTTGGGAAATATACGTTAGGTGACATGATTACTGCTCGATTTAAGTTTAAACAAGTACGAGGTGTAACGGCCTTTAATACAATTATTATTTCAGTTTTTTATATGCTTGCACAGCTCGTTGCTGCAGGGGCTTTATTCAAATTATTATTAGGTATTCCGTATAATATTTCAGTTCTTATTGTTGGTGTGGCTATGTTAGCTTTTGTGTTATTTGGAGGAATGACCGCAACAAGCTGGGTTCAAATTATTAAAGCCATTCTTTTAGTAGGTGGAACCTTTATTATGTTTGTCATGGTTATGTGGAAATTTAATTTTAATTTTATTGGCATTTTTACAGATATGAAAACCGCCACTCCTTTTGGAATTGATTTCTTAAATCCAGGTTTAAAATATAAAAACGGTTGGGATGCTGCTTCTTTAACACTTGGGCTCATTCTTGGGACAGCAGGCCTACCCCATGTATTAGTTCGCTTTTTAACTGTACCTAATGCTCAGGTTGCCAGAAAGTCAGTTGTTTGGCTTATGTGGATTATGGGCATGTTCCACATTATGGTCATTTTCCTTGGGTTTGGCGCAGCGAAGCTAGTTGGAACTTCGAGTATTATAGAGGCTAACCCAGCAGGGAATATGGCAGCGCCATTATTAGCAAAGTATATTGGCGGAGATTTTATGTTTGCTTTCATTTCTGCGGTTTCTTTTGCTACTATTCTCGCAGTGGTTGCTGGAATTGTGGTTACGGGAGCAACAGCATTTTCCCATGACTTTTATAACGAAATTTTAAAAGACGGGAAAGCAACTGAAAAACAGCAAATGTTTATGGTACGTCTTGCATCGATTGTCATCACTGCTATCGCCATTGCCTTATCACTATTTTTGCAAAATTTTAATGTTGCCTTTGTAGCCTCAATCGCTCTTACATTAGCAGCAAGTTCAAATTTACCAGTTATTTTACTAACTATTTTTTGGAGAAAGTTCAACAAAACGGGGGCAATCTTTGGGATGCTTATAGGATTAATTAGCACGATTGGTCTAGTCATGGTAAGTCCAAATGTTTGGAATCCAGAACCAGGTGTAGCCTTATTTACTGGTCATCCTATTTTCCCTCTAGCATCACCAGGAATTCTTTCGATACCGTTAGGGTTCTTAGGCAGCTATATTGGTACATTAATAGGGGCCCGTAAGACAAAACATGTAGAGGATAATTTTTCTGAAATTATCGTTAAGTCAAATATAGGTAATGATGTTAAAGGTGTAGTGAATCATTAGTGATCGCTTGGCGAGTTCAATAAGATAAAGGAATCATCAGGTTCATCACCAAAAGTCGTGGATGACATTTGTTAAAACATATACTATGCAAATAAGTTGATTGGAGTGGAGGCTGGACGCCCCCAGGAAGCTTTGCTCTGTGCGAAAGCGAAGCGTCAGCAACAAATGTTTTCTGTAGCGAAAGCGAAGCGTCAGCAACAAATGTTTTCTGTAGCGAAAGCGAAGCGTCAGCAACAAATGTTTTCTGTAGCGAAAGCGAAGCGTCAGCAACAAATGTTTTGACTGTGCGAAAGCGAAGCGGCAGCAACAAATGTTTTCTGTAGCGAAAGCGAAGCGTCAGCAACAAATGTTTTGACTGTGCGAAAGTGAAGCGTCAGCAACAAATGTTTTGACTGTGCGAAAGCGAAGCGGCAGCAACAAAGCGCCCAGTCGGAACGGAAATCAACCACACGTTTTGGTGAAGATCCAATCATCAGAAGAATTTTATGAGTTTATGAGAGGTGTGAATAGTTATGAGTAAGGCAATTATTAAATTTAGTGAAACCCTTCATACAAAAGAGGTGGAAGTAGATCCTCAAAGCAATACCATTATTCTCGGTGATCGAAATGTAACCTTAGAGCAGTCTTCTTTGGAGGCGCCAATATCGGGTACAGTATATGGGGCTTTATTAAATTATAGGGGCGAGCTTGAGGCATTAGGTTCATCTTTAACGAAAGAACCATATAAAGAGCCTCCAAAAGCGCCTGTGTTATATATAAAACCGGTAAACACGATTACTGGATTTAAATCTTCCATTCCATTACCCGAGGATACATCTCAACTGCAAGTAGGTGCCTCATTAGGCATTGTCATTGGGAAAAAGGCTACTCGTGTAACAGAAGAAAAAGCTTTAGATCATGTATTAGGATACACCATTGTAAATGATGTAAGTATTCCACATGAGAGTTTTTATCGACCAGCTGTTAAACAAAAAGCGAGAGATAACTTTTGCCCTGTAGGTCCATGGATTATCGAACGCGATGCAATCTCTGATCCTAATAAGTTAACGATTACCGTATTCGTTAATGATGTATTAAAACAAAAGAATACAACGGCCAATTTAATTCGTCCTGTATCACGGTTGATTTCTGAAATTTCGGAATTTATGACGCTGTATGAGGGAGATGTTTTGCTAGTTGGGGTACCTGAAAATCCTCCGCTTGTGAAAGAGGGAGACCTGGTACGAATTGAAATCGATGGAATCGGTTATTTAGAAAATCCAGTTAAATGAGAATCTCATTGTTTGGTAAAGGAGCGCGATTATTATGAAACATGCACGTGTAGTATTTCAGGATGTTATTCATCAAGCAATTGAAACAAATGATGGTCACCTGAAACTAGATAATGGACAAATTGTTTCTGAAGAGGAAGTTGTCTGGCTACCACCTGTACAACCTAGAACCGTTTTTGCTTTAGGACTAAATTATGCAGACCATGCAAAGGAACTTGCTTTTCAAGCACCAACAGAACCTTTAGTTTTTCTAAAAGGTCCTAATACTTTTATTGGTCATCGAGGTCAGACTTACCGACCAGCTGAGGCTACCAATATGCATTATGAATGTGAACTTGCCGTTATCATTGGTCGTTCCGGGACAAACATTAAACAAGAAGACGCTTATGATTATGTAGCAGGATATACCGTTGCAAATGACTATGCCATCCGTGATTATTTAGAAAACTATTATCGTCCGAACTTAAAAGTAAAGAATAGAGATACTTGTACACCAATCGGTCCATGGCTAGTCGATGCAAAAGATATTAAAGATCCTATGAATCTTACTTTGCGTACTTATGTAAATGGAAAAGTGACGCAGGAAGGCACAACGAAAGATATGATTTTTAGTATTCCGCAATTGATTGCGTATTTAAGTAGTTTTATGACATTAAATAAAAACGACATTATCCTTACAGGTACGCCTGAGGGCTTAGTTGATACAAAGGTAGGGGATGAAGTCATTACTGAAATTGAAGGTGTGGGACGACTAGTAAATACTATTATTAGTGAAAAACAGTTCTTAAGAACAGAAAGTGAGAACGCCATTTTTAGTCAGTGAAAGGGATGAAAACATGCCGCATTTTATTGTTGAGTATACCGATAACATAAAGAAAGAAGCAGACATTCCAAATTTGCTAAAAAAAGTGAACGATGTTTTGATTAGCCGTAGTAATCTTTTTCCGACTGGAGGCATTCGATCAAGAGCAATTGAACTTCAAGATTACCGAGTAGCAGATGGAGCAGAAGATGATGCATTTGTTCATGCTATTTTAAAAATTGGGGCGGGAAGATCTGCTGAACATAAGAAAGAGACTTGTGACGAACTTTTCGAAGTAATAAAGGATCACTTTGCTGATCTATATACTAGTCGATATCTAGCATTATCGATGGAATTGATTGAATTCAGTGAGGAAGGAACTTATAAATATAACAATATTCATAAGCGTTTTAAAAAGTAAGAAGACAGTTAGCTCTATCCAGTTTTGTTTTAATTATCATTTGATAATGGTAGTTCCGCTTTTTACAATAAAAAACAATTAATAGCACCTACAATTTAGGTTACATCGCGTTAAGTATAGATTTTATTTTAGGAAGGGGACTTTAAATGACAAAAAACCAGGCTTTAGATGTGAACTGCATGGAATGGGCAAGTACACTAAACAAAAGTTATATTGGGGGTCAATGGGTAGAAGGGGGCAGTAAAAGAACATATTCAATAAAGGATCCATATGATCAATCAACTATTACATCTGTAGAATTAGCGAATGTTGAGCAAATAAAAGAAGCATATCATAAGGCAAAAGCTGCACAAAAGAAATGGGCTAAATCTACTCCAGAACAAAGAAGAGCGGTTTTAACGAAAGCATTAGACTATTTAGAGAAAAATAAAGAATATATTTTGGATTTAATTACACGGGAAACAGGTGGAACACTACTTAAAGCTCATATTGAGTTTGGCTTTGGGGTTAGTGACATTAAAGATTCTATTAATATGGTAGATGAAATATACACACCCAAAAATTATGCATCTACTACACCAGGAAAGGTTAGCCGTGTATATCGATTACCTTTAGGTGTTATTACGTCCATCACACCTTTTAACTTTCCTTTTAACATGGCAACAAGAACAATTTTCCCTGCCATTGCTCTCGGGAACAGTGTTGTTCATAAGCCAGATCTCCAAGTTGGAATAGTTGGTGGGCAAGTTTTTGCAAAGGCTTTCGAAGAAGCAGGACTTCCTGCGGGAGTGTTTAATTCAATTTTAACCGATCTTCAAGAATCAGGAGATGAATTCCTGTTAAATACGAATTCTTCGTTTATCAGTTTTACAGGATCAACTGCAGTAGGAAAACATATTAATAAGGTAACAGGCGGAACATTAAAACAAATGGCATTAGAACTAGGAGGCAATAATCCTTTAGTAGTTTTAGGAGATGCCGACATAGAACAAGCAGTGAGAGTCGCCATCTTCGGAAAATTTTTGCATAGTGGCCAAATCTGCGCGATTACAAACCGAATTATTGTTAATCGAGATATTTATGATGAATTTGTTGCTAGATACGTAGAAAAAGTAAAGGGATTAACAGTAGGAGACCCCAAGGACCCTAACACAATTATTGGACCTGTTATAAATGAAAAACAAGCTGATAAAATTATGGATTTAGTTAATAAAGCAAAGGAAAGTGGATTAAAAGTTGCCGTAGAGGGTGACCGTACAGGGAATGTTATTTCCCCATTTGTATTTGTTGATGTACCTAATGATTCATGTCTTGCATCTTGTGAAATCTTCGGTCCTGTTGCACAAATTATTCCAGCTGAAAATGATGAAGAGGCCATTCGTTTTGCGAATGACACGGAATATGGATTATCCTCTGCCATTATAACTAGTGACTTAGAAAGAGGAGAAAAATTAGCCCTTGAGATCGAATCTGGTACAACACATATAAATGATATGCCTGCAGTGTTAGAAGGAAATGTTCCATTTGGTGGTGTGAAACAAAGTGGAATTGGGCGTTTTGGATATGAATGGATTGTAGATGAGTTTACTGTTGCGAAATGGGTATCTGTACAGACGAGTAAATTAGATTATCCGTTTTAGGATGGCAGCAAGATTCTAATTTAGATTTGAATATATTTCTCAATAAAGCATAAAACGTTTATAAACCTGTTGTTTTAGAAAAGCCTGTAACCTTGAGTGGATAAGGAATACAGGCTTTTAAAATAGTGATCGATAATATTTATAATGGGAAAAGTGCTCAATAGCTGTTTTAAAATTATCCCGCTATATGGGGGAGGATGATTAATTATCTAAATTTTCTAACAATTAAATATACTAATTTAAGAACGTTCGTAAAGAGGTGGCATATGAAATCTCTACTAAGTAAGAACAAGTTAGGTAATCCAAGAGGGAATTTCTGTAAACCGTTGATTCAGCTGTTATTCGAAATTAACTGAGGAAATTATCACATATTAAGCATCGATTTGTAAGCGTTTACGAATTTGTATTAAAGGTGGTATAAAATTGATTAATCCTTTAAATTCGAAAATAATTAGTTACTTGCCGTCTCAGCCTGACTTTGAATTTCAAACAGATTACTATACTGAACAAAAAGTTAGAATGAAACCAAATCAACCATCTATTCTGTTTTACCAATTTAAAATGGGGGAGGTAAGTAATCAAATTTCTGTTATCCCGGATGGGTGTATCGATATTCTCATTAATTGTGATCAGCATTACGGTAATATTTGTGGAAGCGTTACTAAAAGTAGAGTGATTAACCTTGTCCCAAACAGTACATACTTTGGTATTCGTTTTCTGCCATGCCTAGATATTAAGAAACTAAAATTCGGTATAAAAGACCTTATAGATAAAGAAATTTCCTTAAATGAAATGTTTCCTGTAAATACGAATATTTTAGAACGGGTAGTAACCGATGAAAGTTTTATGGAGAGAGTCAATATATTCAATGAAATATTAGAAAGTCAAATTTTTGAGATTGATAAATCATCAAAACTAATAAAACAAGCATTATATAATATATACGTGACAAGAGGTAATATTACCATAACTCAACTTGCAGAAGAAGTAGGATATTCAACTAGATATTTAAGAAAACAATTTGAAGACCATATTGGTATTTCCCCAAAATTATTTTGCCAAATAGTAAGATTTCAATCATCCCTAAATATGCTTCTGAGGACAACCCACTATACGTTAAATGATGTTATTCATGAGAATGGTTATTATGACCAAGCCCATTTAATTCATGAGTTTCGTAATTTTGGATGCATGACACCTTATCAATTAACTGGACAAAAAAGTTGCCTGAAAACGAGCTAAATAATGTTTGTAAAGCTAAAGAAGCTGAGATATAACAAATAACTCTTTGCGAAAGCCGAATTCTTTCAAATAAATGAAGGAATATATTTAGAAAACCCGAACAATAGCAAAACACCGTATGAGTGTCTTGTAAATTTGTTCGGGTTTTACTTTAGTAGACTATTGTCCCAGCCCCTTTTTTAAGTGTATTCAATATGCGCATAGTTAAAAGAATTAGTGGTTGAAAATTTAGAATGTTCCGATTTTTACAATATCAAATTATTATAATCTGATAATCTGTAATTACTATAAAGAGTGCTTATTTTTCTTACGACAGTTCAAAGGAAAAATCGGCAATCAACAAAACGAAAGAGGGGAGTCAGATAAAAGACGAAATACAACTGTTTATTCGTGGTAATGGGTTCAGGTTGTGTTAGGCAGAACGTAAATGCCGTATTACCCGAGGCCTAACCAAAAGTTGTGGACCTTACAGACAAAGCTGCTAGGAAAGCTTTAGGCGGATGCCCTGGAAAGAGCAAACGACACTTTTTAGGGCGCTAGCATCTGGGGTTTGGATCAAAATGAGTTAAAGTGTGTCATCGAATGGCCCGTGTTATAAAAGTAGAAACAGTTATGTATACAGTTTTTTAAACCATGCAACATCTTTCAAAGGGATGAAACAAATGGTTTCGGACGTGATTTAGGAGTGCTGGCTATGGACATGTACAGTTAGACCAAGCATACCTGAATTGGTATGAAGGGTAAATAACAAAATTATAATAATGCCAATGGGGGTAGGGATTATAGAAACACAAAAATCAATAGAGAACATTCAAATTTTATCAGATGGGCAAAGTCTAAAAAGAAGTTTAAAAATGCGAGATTTAGTTATTTTTGGTCTTGGCTTTATGGCACCAGTTGCAGCGATGTCAATGTTTGGAATTATAACATTGGTATCACAGGGGCATTCTGTCCTGTCATATGTTCTTGGTTTTGTTGCAATGTTATTTACGGCGTACAGTTTCGGTAAAATGGTTGAAGCTTACCCAGTTGCAGGCTCAACCTATACCTACGCCCATAAAGCGCTACACCCTAAAATAGGATTTATAGCTGGATGGGGAATGCTCCTAGATTATTTGTTGATACCTATGCTAACTTTTTTGATCAGTGCAAGTTTTGCAAACGCCCTTGTACCAAGCATCCCGGTTTGGGGTTGGGTTCTCATCTTCGCTATCCCAATCACGTTTGTAAATATAATTGGCATTGATATAGCTACTAAGTTGAATTCAGTTTTAGTGCTCCTCATGATTATCGCGGTGATTGCCTTCGTTGTCAGCGCAAGTCACTATATTATAATGGGTGATTTAACTTTAATAAACTATAAGGCAATTTATGATAGTGAATCATTTTCAATAGGAGCAGTTATTGGCGGGGCAGCTATTGTTATTGTCGCTTACTTAGGTTTTGATGCTATTACAACCTTGGCTGAAGAGACGAACGTAGGAGGGAATAAAATTGGTTTGGCCATTTTGTTTACCTGTGTCATTCAAACGGTATTTTATGTTTCCGTAACTTATTTAGCAGTGATTCTTGTAGGAAACTATTTCGCTATTGATAATCCCGACACAGCCTTCTTCAACGTTTTAGAGACTATAGGGGGAGGGTTCCTCCAGACGTATATTACACTTACGATTATCGCATCTGGAATTGCAAGCGCCTTAGCTAGCCAATCAGCTTCAAGTCGTCTGCTTTTGGGGATGGGACGTGACAATGTCATCCCTCAAAAATTTTTTAGCTATATCCATCCAAAGTATAAAACACCAATTAATAATATTTTATTAATGTCAATAATTGGAATTATCGGTGCAGTATCTTTGAATTTGCAAATTGTATCCGACTTAGTTGCATTTGGTGGATTATTAGGATTTGCTTTCGTGAATACTTGTGTAATGAATCATTACTATTTAAAAAATAAGCAAAAAAATATCGTTAAATATTTGATTATTCCGTTAATTGGAATGTCGGTTTGTCTTTATATCTTGTGGGGGCTTTCAACAGCCGGAAAAATGGTTGGATTTATTTGGATGGGAATGGGTGTTTGTTATTTAGCGATAAGATCTATGTATTCAAAAGAATCCAAGAAACTCTTAACAGATATAGAAGGGCAAAAAATTAGTTAAATAAAGTAACAATCTTTCTACCCATTCAGAAAATATCGTGAGCAAGGAGAGAGACACAAAGGAAATAAAAAAATATATACCCTTGAGAGCCTGCTAGAGGATGAAAACGTATAACATAATCCCTATTCTTGGAAAAAATTATTGCTATCGCAACTTAGGAAAGCTTCATTATATTTGTCTATTAAAGGAGGAATAAAATATGCAATACGTTACAGAGCGAAAAAACCTAAGTAAATTGGAATTATCAGAACTTGATAAAAAACATTATTTGCATCCAACTACACCACCGAGAGCCCATTATTTATCAGGGCCTTCAACAATCTTTACAGAAGGTAAAGGAATTTATCTGAAAGACATAGAGGGGAAAGAGCGTATTGATGGGGTTTCGATGCTTTGGAATGTAAACCTTGGCTATGGGAATGAAGAGCTTGCTGAGGCAGCAAAACAGCAGATGTTAAAACTTTCTTACAGCTCCTCATTCAGCGGACAATCCAATGAGCCCGCTATCCTTTTAGCACAAAAAGTGGCCTCATTAGCACCTGGTGATTTGAATGTTTGCTTCTTCACATCGGGAGGCTCGGAATCTAATGATACAGCATTTAAACTGGCCCGTTTTTATTGGAAAGTAAAAGGCCAGCCAGAGAAAACTAAAATTATTTCTCTTGAACAATCATTCCATGGGGTTACAGTAGGTGCCACAAGTGCTACCGGAATCGAGGGATTCAACAAATTTACGACTTCCAATGCTCCGAACTTCCTTACAGCTACAGCGCATGTTTTGAATGCAGAACTTGGTGACAAAAGTGATCCAAATTACTCGCGTTCTATTCGTGGGATAATTGAATCAGAAGGATCCGACACTATAGCAGCTGTCATTTTGGAGCCAATCCAAGGTGCAGGCGGGGTAAGGTTCCCTCCTGACGGATACCTTCAAGCTGTTCGCAAACTTTGTGACGAACATAACATTTTGCTTATTGCAGATGAGGTCATTTGTGGGTTTGGAAGAACTGGAAAGACCTTTGGTGTTGATAATTGGAACATTGTTCCGGACTTTTTATGTGTTGCAAAAGGAATCTCAAGTGGCTACGCTCACCTAGGTGCTGTAATTATGAGAGAGCATGTAAGAGAAGCATTTATTCTATCAGATGAAATGATGTTCCATGGATTTACCTATAGTGGACATCCGATGGCTTGCGCGGTTGGCTTAAAGACACTTGAAATATTAGAAAGAGATCAAATTATTGAGAATAGTAGGCTTCGCGGTGAAGAGTTATTAAAAGGACTTAAGTATCTCGAAAGCAATCATAAACATATAACGAATGTCAGAGGTCTTGGTCTACTGGCCGGTATTGAGCTAATTAAAGATCCTGAAAACGGCATCTCATTTTCCCCTTCGGTACATGCCGCAGCTCTGTATACTGATATATGCATGGACTTAGGGCTGCAATTACGTTACTTCGATTGGAAGGGGATAAATACAGTTGCTCTTGCTCCACCGCTTATTATTACAAGCCAACAGGTTGACGAGATTATTAACAGAATGTCTGAGGCTTTTAAAAGGTTCGAAAAACAAATTTAATTCACCCTAGCAAAAGCTAATAAAACTATTGATAGTAAAGTATTATATCTCAAGAATAACAGATAATAGAAGTTGATCATTATTCAATTATAGGACACTTTTCCTAAGTATAGGAGTGTCCTTTTTTATGTATTTTATAAATACATGATTCAGTAATTTATTATTCCCCATGATCTGATCCTTGAATATGCGCGTATAAGAAAGACTACCTCGGACAGCATAAATTCTAGATTAATAGAATTCGACAGCGGAACACCAGTAATGGTCATGTAAACGTAAACGGTAAAGGGTCACTAGGCAGGAAGCGACCCTTTAAAGAGGTGAGAAAGACTAATAGTTTTGTACGGATGCTAACAGTTTTCATTATTTATGAAAGTAGCGCCGATAATAATTAGAAGAATGAATAGAACAACAATTAGCGCAAAAGATGAACCGTAGCCACGGCCATAGCCACCATAACAGCCACAGCCTACGTTTCCATAGTATCCCATAATAAAATCCTCCTTTCTACACTATATAATATGTAGGCTGTAGCGAAGGAGTGGGGTATTTATCCAGTCACAATAGGCATTAAACATTTATCAAGCAAGTAATATTTTTTGAGGGATAAGACAATAAAAAAGGTCACTTGGGATTGGAGTGACCCTTCATACAAAAGGAGGATAATTGCTTTATATTACTATTACTATGAAGAAAAAGTTATTTTGCATAGTGAATAGCCTGTGAAATATTTAAAAATAAACATTGTAATGAAAGAAGATACTGTAGCTTAGGTTCTGCTGAAAGAAGTTAAATTTCTTGTTTATATATGTGAAATCGCAGCACCCAAGCTACTAGTCTAGGAATGGGGATAGCATGTTCATTTGTAAAACTTCCACTTCATCCAATTAGAAACTTTAAACAATATTAATTCCTGCACTTGCAGTACCAAGAATAAGGTCAACTGTAGTATCTCCTGGTAACGATGAAATATAAAATACCATTAATAATTGGTCACCTGGAGCTACTGGTACTGGTGGAATATTAGCGGATGCAAATACTAAAAGACCTAAAGGTATAGGTTCTGTAATTGTTGGCGCTAAATCAACGCTAGCACTTGTACCTATAAAACTATTACTTCCTACAGGGGCACGAAAAATTTGAGCACGGATTGTTACAGATCCTGATTCAACCTGTCCCCCTAAAGCAGTATATGAAGCTGAAATAGCAGTAATATTTCCTGCACGTGGGACGGTGAAGGCTTCAGTTAAAAGTCCAGTTAAATTAATTGTATTATTTGCAATAGGTACAAGGTCTATAGCAGTCCCAAACCCTATAAGACTAGCAAGATTATTGCCGAGTATATTTTCAACTACAGTTTGTGTATTTCCAGAGGAAAAGGGAATGATTGAACCGCCGTTGTTTTCTTCGCCGTTTTCGATTTCGAAATTTAAACAATTTAAATTTTTAGCCACAAATGGTCCAAAGTTATCACATTCTTTTCTCGTAGATAAACAATTACAATTATCTTTATTAATGCACATAAATTTTTCTCCTTTCATCGCTATGATATGTCCGAGAAAGTAAAGGAGAAGGGCTATTAACTTGATAATAATATTGTTGTAATGCATCTCTTGAGGTAGGCATTTATACCGAATTAAATGAACATGAAGATAAGTTGATTAGCGAGGGATTCCAAAAAATTTCTGTTATAGGTTTGTCTATTGGCGGGATATTTACATTGAAACTTGCACAGATAGAAAAAATAGAGCGAGCTATTATATTATCAGTACCGATCGATAGGGAGCCAGAACGACTAAAAAAAAGAATTATTAATTACGCATACAATTACAAAAAAGTAGAGGGGAGGTCATCATTTCAAATTTCTCAAGAAATTGCTATGTTTAATCAAATGCCCTTATTAGATACATTAATTGTATTTCAACAATTCATTAAGTCTACCATTCAAAATCTTGATAAAATATCAGTTCCAATTGCCATTTTTTATGGTGAACAAGATGATGAATTGTATACACATAGCGCTAATGTTATTTATAATAATGTCAATTCAAATGGAAAAAAGATAAAAGATTATAAAGAATCCAAGCATTTAATGACATTAGGTAAAGATCAAGAACAACTAGTAAAGGACATTTTGGAATTTTTTAATTGTTAAAGTGTAATCTCTATAAAAAGACCACTTCAAATGATGTCATATCCTATGCTGTATATAGAAAATATATGGAAGATTAAAGAGAGGGCTAAAGCGTCTTAAAATGGTATTTCCTCTAAGGCGCAGTTTTTCGTAAATAAAATGAAGACCTCCTTTTTCCATTTTTTAATAATTATTTGCACCGAATTTTACTTGCACATTTCCATCCTCGCATTCTTTTTTTACTAGATAAATAATTTCATTTGCTCGAGATTTTGATAATTTATTGGCCACCACAGTTACGGAAATGTTTGCTCCTTCTATTCGTACTAAAGCATCGGGAAAGCCTAATGATTTGATTTGCATCTCAAGTAGTGCCTCTGTAGATTCTTCCTTAAGGAGAGTATCGATTTCCATAGACGCTGTATTTTGTTCGTCAACAAAATACTCACCTGACGTTATTTTTTGCGTTAACTTTTGGCGAAGTTGATTTCTTTCGTTACTAACTTGTAGACGACTTTCTTCAAATAAAGGGCTAGATGAAGAAACTTCCTTCGAAACAGTCTGTATTGCAGGTTTTTGATCAGCTTCTGCTGTCGAGGTAATAGCCTCTTTTGATTGTTTTGGTGAATCCAACAAAGAAAACATTGAAATAACCGCTACTAGAGTTAAAAATGCAAGAAACCAAGACGATTTTTTTTGTAAGTGCATTCATTGTCACTCCCTCAATAAATCTAGTTAAAAACCACTATGAAACTTTTCGATGTCTGTTTTATAAGAAATTTATTTATAAATATGCTGACAGTTAAACGAAAACAACTCGAAGCAGTTTAAATAGTGAAATGAAGTTTGGTCGCATTTAAAATAGATGTTATGTACGAAAGTATTGTTACATGTCCTATTTATGGCTACTGGAGGAAACATCTACTGTCAACGACAAATAAAAGGGTACTAGAAAATTACGATTTTAGTACCCTTTGTTGATTATTTTTTTATTTAACTAGAAGAATAATAAGCCAAATAAAGAAAGGAGTAGAGAAATTCCAAGAATTGGCCCAACAATTTTCATATGTCTTTTTCGCCCCATTACAACAATTGCAACATATTCACGAACCATTGCGTTGGGCCAATAATAAAAAGCTGTTTTTGAGCCGATACCTTGGCTATTCAAGCCAGCTTGTCTAGCGTATAGACCAGAACGGAAAAGGTGGAAATTATTCGTTGTAAAGATGCTATTGTATTTACCATCTGGTTTTAACGTATCCATTATCCGTTTCGAAAATAACATATTTTGATAGGTGTTTACAGAACGATTTTCTTGCAAAGTATGCTCAAGAGGAATGCCTTTTTCAACTGCGTATTTTTGCATCGCTTCCGCTTCAGGCAGATTTTCATCGGGACCTTGTCCTCCAGAGAAAATAATGGTTGGTGGTGCGTTAACTGCTGCTTGTTTCTGATAAAAATCAATAGCTTTATTAATTCTACTTGCAAGAAGTGGAGGTACTTTATCGTTAATTAAACCACTGCCTAGCACGATGATAAAATCTTGGTTATACTTTGGTTTATTAAACTGATAAAGAAAATATGCAGATAGAAAGTTGGATAAATGAATCAAGAAATAACAAGCAATAAGCGATATTCCTCCAAAAACAGGCTGAAATATATTAGATAACAAACTGGATGGACTAATAATAGGCATGACAATAAATAATAAAATAATAATAGCTACTATTAATGTTAAGGAATTTGCTAGGCGTCTACCTTCTCTTTTCATTAAAATTCTTGCATTTAGAAATAGGCCGAACATTAAAGCTACAATTCCAAAAGGTATCAAAAAGAAAAGTGCTATTAAAGGAATAATAACTAAAAGCTTTATAGTATTGTTTTCAGATGCTAAAGAAACAATCGTACAAAATAAAAGAAATGAACAGAAAAAAATATTAAATAAAAAGCCATTTACTATTTTTCTGGGATCTTTCAAGTAAGAATACAAAAAAATAAAAAATAGGATAAGCGGAATAATCCCGAAATACATATAAAACCTACACCTCGCCTATATAGTATTGATCGTTTTATTTTTAAACTCCTATATATTAGCATAGATTTTTAAAATTACATTCTTTTTTCGTTATCCTTACATAAAGCTTAAAAATATTGTTAATTGACAGATTGGAATAAATATATATTTTTGTAAATACGGAATGATTCTTCTAAACTAGAATAGGGATTAATAATTTACATATTTAAGGGGTGAACTAAATTGATAATTATGGAAACAGAAAGGTTAGAATTGCGACAATTACATGATGACAATATTTCTGTCCTTTACGCTATTTTTTCTGATGCTGAAACAATGAAGTATTATCCGTCTCCATTTAATTTAGAACAAACAAAAAATTGGATTAAAAAAAATAAACAAAGATATCAAGAAGATGGATATGGCTTATGGGCAGTATATTTAAAAGAATCGAATGAATTAATTGGAGATTGTGGCCTCGTTAAACAAATAGTAGATGGGAAAACTGAAGTGGAAGTGGGTTACCATATTCATAAAAAATATTGGTCTAACGGATACGCAACTGAGGCAGCTAAAAGTTGTGTGGAATATGGATTTTCACAGTTAGGGCAAGATAAATTAATAAGTATTATTGATCCTAAAAATGGACCATCAATTCGTGTGGCTGAAAAAAATGGCTTTATGAAGGAAAAGGAGACGTTTATTTTTAATAAAATTCATCATATATATTCCCTACAACGATCAGAAATTTAACTTCCCTTCAGTAAATTTTTCAAATGACAGTTACAAATTTTCAGTATCGAAAGCGAAGCAACAGATGTTGTATTGCATTCATTTTTTCCTCCTCTTTTATAATGGGCAATTTCGTTACCAAACCAGATGATGGCTATTCACATCAATAATGCTTCAGGAGAAAGTTTGTCTTCCCCATAGCATCGTGCTTTTGAAAAAAATTAAATGTTTTTAGCGATAAACAAATAACCAGGTATTTTAAAAAGACCTGGTTATTGGCATCATTCATTTACTTTTTCATTCTCCGGTTCTAGGTGAATCAGAATATTGGCTTGATGAAAGTGGGTATTAATCTTTTCTTCAATACGGTCACATAAATTATGAACGGTTTCAATGCTTTCATTTGATGCTACGACTAAATGGAAATCGATGTATTCTTCCGCCCCTGAACGTCTAGTTCGAAAATCGTGATACTCAATGTATTCATCTTTAAATGATTCAATAATTTGAATAATTTGCTCTTCCTCTTCCATCGATAATCGTGCGTCCATCAAAGGAGGAAATGTTTCTTTCATCAGTTTGAAAGCTTCCATCATAATATAACTTGCTAATAATATTCCGATGATTGGATCTAAAATATACCAACCAGTTAAATGGACAATCAATAAACTCAATGCAACACCTAATGATGTATAGACATCTGTAAGTAGATGCAGTGCATTTGATTTCATGGCAACAGAGTTAGTATTCTTTGCAGTTCTATAAACAATTCTTGATACAAAAAAATTAATCAAGGCGCCAAATAACATGACCAGTATTCCTAAAACTGGGAGTTTTATTGGTGTGGGAGCGATAATTTTATGAATACACTCGTAAATAATCCAAATCCCAGCAACAAAAATTAAAAGTGTTTCAATTGTTCCTGAAATATTTTCAACCTTTCCGTGTCCGTAGGGGTGTTCTTTATCGGCTGGTTTACTGGAAATCCGTACGGAGAGAAAGGCAATAAAAGAGGCGAGTAAGTCTAGAAGTGAATGGATTGCCTCCGATACAATTGCAACTGATCCTGTGAACAATCCAACAATAATTTTTAATATGACAACAGTTGAATTACTTAAAACTGATAAAAATGCAATTTTTGATGAATTCACCAGAAATCACCTCCTGATAATATGATACCAAGTAAACTTTGAGTGGGTCTATAGCAACGTTTTTTCCTATCTCCGATTAAATAACTAGTGTGAAAAAAAGTTGCATAAAGGAAAGATAAAACCATCTTTTTTAATGCAGTTACGTATGTTAAAGCGATAGAAGAATAATGACTTATTATGTGTAGATACGATAAGGTTTACTAAAAAATAAAGTGATCAATTTATTTAAATTGTTCGCTTTTTTGTCGTGAACTCCAGATTATAGACTATCCATTTTCTACCTTCGATATACTAAAATAGTAGTATCAAATTAGATTAGTAAAGAGGCGAATAGTAAAGTGGACTATATTCAAATTACTAGAAACAATATTGAACAGGAACATATATGTTGCGCACTCGGTTCAAAGCAATACGAAGAAGCGGTAAAGGAAAAGAAAGAATGGTTGATGAACCGTATGGATGAGGGGCTAGTTTTTTATCGTTTAAACGCCCGGGCAAAAGTGTTTATTGAATATTTACCGGCAAATCAAGCTTGGGTTCCTATCGATGCACCGAATTATATGTATATCAATTGCCTATGGGTTTCAGGGGAATTCAAAAATCAAAAGCATGCTAGACAACTGATTGAAAAGTGTAAGGAAGATGCATTAGCGCAAGGTATGGATGGCATCGTCCATATAGTAGGAGAGAAAAAGCTTCCATTTCTAAGTGATAAGCATTTTTTTGAACATTTGGGATTTGAAATGGTAGATCAAGCAGCACCTTATTTTCAGCTAGCTGTCTATAAATTTAACGATTATGCCGACGATCCTTCCTTTAAACCGCAGGTGAAAAATGCTTTATCGAATAGCAGTGGTATTGTGATATACTTCACTGCCCAATGCCCTTTTGCAGTTGGCGTTATAGATGATTTGAAAAAATTGGCTGAGAAAAGGGGCATTCCTTTTCATGCATATCAACTAAGGACGAAAGATGAAGCACAGAATGCACCTATCATATGGACAACCTTTGGGTTATTTTACAATGGTCATTTTATGACACATGAAATACAGAGTGCCAACAAGTTCGAAAAATTTTTAAATACTTTATGAAAAGGGGATTTATGTCCTTTTCATGAACATTAAAATTAGAGCAAATAAACAAATACCTACAATAGAACCTACAGTAAACGACCAGGAAAAATAATCAAAAAAGATATATGCAATGAATAATGCCAGAACAAAGCCGAGAGCAGTGCCCAGCAATTGTTTTTTTATATGCAACGATCCCACTCCCTACTGGTAAAAATACTCATTTTATATTTTATAGAAAAATTAGGAAAATATCCATAATAATCAAAATAAAAGGAAGGTGAAATTAGTTTTGAAAATTAGCAAACAGTATGCAGAACATTACAGATGGGGAGAACAATGTGACGGTTGGCATTTAGTGAAAAATAATGATCTCAGTATTATTCATGAGCGTATGCCTGCTAAAACAGTAGAGGTAAATCATTATCACCATCATGCACAACAATTTTTCTTTGTACTATCTGGAACAGCAACAATGGATATCGACGGAGAACGAATGGTGTTACAAAAGAATGAAGGAATTGAAGTGCCACCCCTTAAACCTCACCAGATGCGTAATGATTCGGAAGAAGAGGTAGAGTTTTTAGTCATTTCACAACCAAATAGCAGAGGGGATCGTACCCAACTATAAAGTATTTTTCATTCTTTTGCATGAGGTAGATATTTATTTTAGTAAGTATAGTAAATGCTAATAATTGCAAAGGAGATGTTTTACGAATGAAGATTACAAAGGTGATACTATATGTGTATGATATACATAAAATGAAGGGATTTTACTGCAATCATTTAGGATTTTCATTAATACAGAATACGGATAATTTTTTTGATATAGCTGTTGGTGAAAGTGTTATTACTTTTGAAAAAATACCGCATTTGGTAAAAAAACAATATCATTTTGCGTTAAATATTCCATGTAATTTATTTAAACAAGCGAAAAGCTGGGTAAAAGAATATGCAGAATTATTATTGTCAGAGGGACAGGATGAAGTATATTTTGATACATTAAAGGCTTACTCATGTTATTTTTTTGATCCAGAAGGAAATATTATTGAGCTTATTTCAAGGCAGGAAGTAAATCCAAAACAGGATGCAGAGTATTTTTCACCCAAGCATGTACTAAATATTGCCGAAATGAATTTAACGACGGATGCTATTTATTTAGTAGCTGATCGTTTAAAAGAATACGGTATAACGCCAATGAATCATAACGAGATTCGCTCAAATGCTCTCACATTTATGGGGAATTATGAGGATGGAGCAAATTTACTTTTAGGACCAAGTGAACGTGTTTGGTATTTTTCTAACAAAAAAGCAATTGTTAGTCCTATTAAGATAGAAATTAATAAAAATTTGCAAATATGTATGACCGAAGACGGTGATTTTACCATTTCACAGCTTTAAAACACCATCAGAGCATTAAATCTCCTAATAATTGTCGTTGGATAAAAAAGTATTTTTATTCGAAAAGTGATTAGGGGAATATTTAATATTCGCACATAAAAGCCCGATGAAGACAATGATCGGTGAGGATAAGGAAAACTTCTCTAGAAGGTTTCATTTTGGAGTAGTTGCAAAAAATGCTATTAATCAATTATAAAGGAGTTAATTTTTTGAAAGCTAAAAGCATTAAATTATATGAATTTGGAAGCCCTCGGGAAGTTCTAAAGTTTGAAAATAAAACGATTCACCCCCCTCAAGAACAAGAAATTCTTGTTCGAATGCTGGCGCGACCTATTAACCCTTCAGATTTAATACCAATATGGGGGAGTTATGCTCATCGAATTTCTTTACCAACTATTCCTGGCTATGAAGGGGTTGGTATTGTAGAGGCTGTAGGTCCGTATGTTTCTCAGGATCTTATTGGAAAGCGTGTATTACCTTTACGAGGAGAAGGAACTTGGCAGGAGATTGTAAAAACAAGTGCAGAATTTGCAGTGCTTATTCCCAATTCAATAGATGATTTTACTGCAGCGCAAATGTATATCAATCCAATGACAGCTTGGGTAACATGTACGGATATATTACAATTGCAGCCAAATGATGTTTTATTAGTGAATGCCTGTGGGTCCGCAATTGGGCACATATTTGCTCAGCTAGCAAAATTGTTAGGTTTTCAACTAATCGCGGTAACGAGAAATAATAGACATACGGACGATTTAATTCAGCTTGGCGCTTCCTATGTAATAGATACTTCAGTAGCACCGCTCTATGAGACAGTAATGGAACTAACAAATGGCAATGGGGCTAATGCCGCAATTGATTCTATTGGGGGAGCAGCAGGTAACGATCTTGCCTGCTGTCTGAAAGCTGGAGGAAATTTTTTAGCGATTGGTCTTTTATCAGGTGTACAAGTGAATTGGCAAAGAATCGTTAAAGAGGCGAATGTAAAGGCAAATATGTTTCATTTACGTCATTGGAACAAGCAAGTTTCGATAGAAAGATGGCAAAGTACATTTCATCACTTAATCAATCTAGTTAATAGTGGTAAGTTAAAAATGATGGCAGTGGATTCTCATTATGATTTATTAGACATTAAAAATGCGATAACGGCCGTTGAATCGTCTAAAAATACTAAAGGAAAGATTTTTTTAACAAGCTATTGAAATGAACGAAGGGTAATGTATTTAACCCTTCGTTTTTTTTAGATGTCTAAACTACTTCGTATTCCGATGCGCTTGTTTCAAAAATAAATAAATATCGTAGACCACAATCCGTTTCCATTTGTTCTCTGGACGTTTTGCAAGGGCTGTAGCGATAAATAGAGCGGCCCCTAAATGAAAGTACCTACTAATATACGATCGGACTTCACAACAGCACGTGCCACCTCATAAGCTTGTTCAATTTCCACCCCGAGTACTTCATCAATTATTTCTAAATGAACATTCGATAGCGCGCGAGCCTCGTCAGCATCGGAGAAGCGGTGGTGATTTCAATGATATCTGGATTATTAACTGTTGCAATGGAATTAACAGCAGGCCCTATACCAATAATCTGAATAGCTTTATTTTTAGATTTTAAATATGCACCAGCACCACTTATCGTACCACCTGTGCCAATTGCTGCTACAAAAATATCATTTTGCCCTTCTGTATCCTCCCTGACTTTAGGATTAGTTGTTAACTTATGAATATTTGGGTTGGCATCAATATCAAGCTGATTTAAAATACAACATTTTCTTCTTGTTCAACGACTGTTTATCGAAATACTTTAATCGTTTCAACAAAGGCACTATCTGTTTCCTCAAAGATAGCTACCATTTCTGGAACATCTGAAAATGGTACAACCTCCGTTCCGTTTAACTACCTTTGTTCGCTCTTCACTTACACCATCATGCATGTAAATTCGAAGCTTATAGCCTTTTGCAGCTGCATTTGCTGCTAGACCAATACTTGTATTGCCACTAGTTGTTTCAATTATTGTTTTATCCTTTGCCAACACCACGAGCTTCAGCATCCTCAATCATCGCTTTAGCAACACGGTACTTCACACTATTAGCAGGATTAAAATACTCTAGCTTTATAATAATTTCGGCTTCTAGCTGTTGCTCTTTTACATAATGATTTAATGCTACTTATTTTGTAGGAATTGCTGGGATCATATCAATATAAATCCATATCAACGAAAAAATCACTAATAGAAGTATTAAATAATTTGAAAAAAATATTCATCAAAAATTATTCTTGGTTTAGTACTGCGAGAAATACGAATTATTCTTGACTATCTATGCGAAAGCGAGTAACCCGAAATACAAATTGATGTCTTCACAGAAAGTAATAGTGCATGATTATATGTATATTTGGAGGAATTTACTTTAAATTTGCTAATTAACGATATTTTGGAATAATAATTTGTTAAAATGTAAGCCTTGTATAAAAGTTGGTTAGAGTGGAAACCGATGACTACTTAAGACCAGCGTAAAAATGAGTTATTAAATTAGCTTGATGTTGTTTGGGAGATGAAAGTATGAAAGAGACAATTTCTTCAGTTTGTATTACAGCTGAAACAAAAATTAACATGATGAAGCAAAAGCCTGCTAATTATTTATTGTTAGCTATTTTCGGCGGACTTTTTATCGGATTTGGCATTTTGCTCATCACTACTATTGGGGGCTTATTAAGTCCGACTGGGGTACCGAGTATGAAGATCGTACAAGGGTTATCGTTTGGTGTGGCACTTAGTATGGTCATGATGGCTGGAGCCAATTTATTTACCGGTGATAATCTAGTTTTAACGGTTAGTACACTATCAAAAAAATCATCACCATTAGAGATGTTGGGCATTTGGACATTTAGTTACATAGGAAACTTCTTTGGTTCTTTGTTAGCAGCCGCATTATTTTTTTACTCGGGGCTAGCAGGCGGAGACATAGCAGCTTATATTGAAAAACTAGCTACAGCTAAGATGAGTGGTAGCTTCGTTGAACTTTTATGTCGAGGTATTTTATGTAATTTGCTAGTATGCTTGGCCGTATGGTGCACTTATAAATTAAAAACAGAGACTGGAAAATTAGTGATGATTTTCTGCTGTATTTTCCCTTTTGTTACAATTGGATTTGAGCATTGTATAGCAAATATGACATTGTTTTCTCTTGCGCTCCTCATACCTCATGGTGAACTAGTATCGTTTAGTGGAGCCATTTCAAATTTATTACCTGTTACAATAGGTAATATTATTGGTGGAGCTGTTATTGGTTTTGTTTATTGGGTAAATGGCAGAGATTAACAAATCACTAGATATTGCTAATGCAATTAGTTTCATTGGAGTAAAATACTGGTGCCATGGCAATTTGAGAAGTGCTTGTAAGGATCTGTTTATAACAGGAATATAAAGTGATACGATTATATCAAGTGAAATTAACGGATGAAAGACAAATTCCATCTCTTGATACTTTGACTTTAAGATAAATCGTAGATAGAATGAAAGGTAGAGTTGCTTATGTAACTCTACCTATTTTTATTGTGATTAATGCGTGAAATTAATAGATAATGTAATAAATATTAAAGAGAGGAGGAACTCAAAAATGGAACAAGAAGTCAACCAACATACGATTCTTCAAGCAATTTTAGAGCTTTCAAAGCAAATGCAAGACATGAAATCGGATCTTCAACAACAAATCGAAGCAGTTGAGAAGAGATTAGAAGAAAAAATCGAAGCGTGGGAAAAAAGAATAGACAAAGTTGAACAAAATTTAAGTCGAAAAATTGATCTTGTAGATGCAAAATTTGATATTATATCATCGGATTTAATAACGACAAAAGCTGAAGTATCTATGCTTAACAAGTAAATAGAATTAATTATGCTCCGGCATAATTTTGTGACACACGCTACCGTATCCCTAAAGGTTACGGTATTTTTTTATGGTATAATGATGTCACGAAGGAGTGAAAACATTGTTAAAAACAGAAGTATTTGAACAATTAAAACAGGCAATGAGAGAAAAGAATGTATTAGCAAAAGGCGTATTATCGCTTTTGAAGTCTGCTCTAGATTTAGCTGAAAAAGAAAAGGGGGAGGCTTTATCGTCTGAAGAGGAAATGGCTATTATAAATCGTGAAGTGAAGCAAACAAATCAGGCTTTAGAGGGTGCTCAAAATGCAGGGCGAGCAGACTTAATTGAAAAAGAAGAAGCAAAATTAGCACTTTTAAAATCATTTTTACCGAAGCAATTAACTGAAGAAGAAATTGCAGAAAAACTTGTGGCAGCAGGCATTGCGAAAGGAATGAACATGGGGGAAGCAATGAAAATTGCCAAACCCTTGTTAACTGGTCAGGCTGAAGGCGCTGTTATTTCAAAAGTTGTGAAAAGTTTAATTTAAAGTTGTTAGAAACAATCTCCTACTCTCAAGTGGTAAGAGATTGTTTTTTAGCTCCCGAAATTATTTTTGTTCCATGTTCGTGTCATATTGAAAAAAAATGAACACAACTATATACTATTCATTAACCACTGGTCAATAAGGGGGATAATCATGTCGCCACGTAAGCCGTCAACAAAAGATTTGACGAAAGAAATGATTATAAATGAGGCTCATAAGCAATTTATCACCAAGGACTTTCACCAAGTATCAATGCGTAGTATTGCGAAAGAGCTTGGTTGTAGTCATGGGGCTATTTACTATCATTTTAAAAATAAAGCAGAAATATTTTATGCAATAGTAAGTGACTATTTTTCTGAACTAAATAATACTTTAGATGAAAATATGAACGGTCCTGAGGATCATTATACTAAACTGCTAAATGTTTTTGTAGGCTTTATGGCGTTTGGCTTAAATAATCAAAGTCAGTATGAATTAATGTTTATTATGAGAGATAGTGAAATTGATGGGCTATCACAAGAGGCAGCGAACCTTAGTTATGAAAAATTTGCACAAGCTGTACAGTCCTTATCAAGGAAAGAACTGCTGATTTCAGATATACATTCTACATTTATTGCTCTTCATGGATTTGTTACACATTATCGTCATTATGTAAAAAATTATGAGGAAGCTAAAGAAGCAGTGGATATACATGCAAAATTTCTTATTAAGGCTTTAACACATATTGAAAGTAGCTCTAGTAAAAAAATCTAGAGCTTCATTTAAGAGTTATTTTGACCACTGGTTAATGAATAGGGGAGGTAATTTAATTTGCAAACAGCATTGGTTATTGGGGCATCTGGTGGTATGGGATATGCACTAGTAAATGAACTAGTAAGTCGAAATATACAGGTGAAGGCATTTGCTAGAAATAAAGAAAAGTTAGTTGCACTTTTTCAGCATCACAAAAATGTAGAAATCATTTCGGGTGATGTATTTAATGAACAGGATTTGATGAAAGCTTCAAATGGTGTGGATATTATTTTTCATGCTATTAGCTTTCCATATCAAGATTGGGAAAAACTCCATATGCGATGCGTAGACATGGTGATTAACATAGCAGAAAGAAGAGGAGCGAAAATTGCACTAGTAGATAATATTTATGCTTATGGAAGACAATCAACAAACCCTGTAATAGAGCAAGCTAAAAAGGAACCACAAACGAAAAAAGGGAAAATTCGTTTAATGATGGAAAATAAATTAAAAAACAGTAATGTACCTTCGTTAATTGTGCATTTCCCGGATTTATACGGACCGAATGCAGAGAATACTATACTCTATGACACGTTAAAAAATGTAGCACAAGGTAAAAAAGCCAATTTTGTAGGAAATATGCAGGTAAAAAGGGAATTCCTTTATACAGTTGATGGCGCAAAGGCTATGGTTGAGCTTGCTTTACGTGACGACACATATAATCAGAATTGGAACGTGCCAGCCGTTCATCCAATTACAGGGGAAGAACTAGTAAAAATTTTACGTGAAATTACGGGTTACAAAAAAGGCATTCGTACAATTTCTAAAGGCATGGTCCAATTTATTGGAGCATTTAACCCTAATATGAGGGAAGTGGTCGAAATGTTGTATTTAACCGAAGAACCAGTCATTTTAAGTGGGAAAAAATACGAAAAGGAAATAGGCCCTTTACCACGTACCTCATATCGAGTAGGGTTAGAAGAAACGATTGCCTGGATGAACAAGAGAACATTAAAATTAGAGAAGAACTTTTAAGCGTTAAGGAAAAAATCCGCATAATCTTCTAAAGGCAAAACTCACCTTTAGAAAATATAGCGGATTTTTGATATTCGTTATTCTTATAATTTAAATTTTTGTATGATATTACGAAGTTCCTGTGCCATCTCAGCTAAATTATTTGAAGACGCCGTAATCTCCTCAATACTAGCTGACTGCTCCTCGGAAGCGGCAGCTACATTTTGAATGTTTCCTGATGCTTGAACAGCGATTACACCAACTTCTTCTACAGAAACGGCAATGTTGCTAACCCCGTCATTAATATTGGAAATGATATTATTGACAGCATCCATTTCTTGAGTAAGAGAAGTAATATGCGAATATATTTCTTTAAAGGCTTCACCTGATTCATTAAACGTAATGGAGCTGTCTTCAAGGTTGCTGTTACTAATTGCCATAGATTTTACAGCTTGTACAGACTCTTCCTTAATCGTTTCAATACGTGTTCGAATACTGTTGGTTGCCGCTAATGATTGGTCAGCAAGTTTTCGTACTTCTTCAGCAACAACCGCGAAGCCTTTACCATGCTCACCAGCACGTGCTGCTTCAATAGAAGCATTTAGAGCGAGTAAATTTGTTTGATCTGTAATCTCATTAATTAAGGTTACAATGTCGCCAATCTCATTTGAGTATGTGCTTAAACGTTCCACAACTTTTGAAGCCTCTTGAATAGCATTAGATGTGACAACCATCTTTTCTGTAGCACTTTGAATCGTCGTATTGCCTTTTTCTGAAATTGAAGAGGCACTAAATGCTTTAGTAGTGGCATCATTCACGCTCGATACAACTTCTGACATCTTTGTGGAGATTGTCGTAATATGACTTTCTACTTCTTCAATAGCGGAAGTTTGTTTATCTGATCCTGCAGCTACTTCTTGCATTGAAGATGTAATTTGTTGAATTGAGGCACTTGTTTGCTCAGAACCTGCCGATAATTCTTCAGACATAGCAGCTACTTGCTCAGCATTTTCAGCAATTTGTTGAATAAGTGAGCGTAAATCTTCTGTCATATTTTCAATGCCTTCAGAAAGCTGTGCAATTTCATTAGAACCCTTTATTTCAAGTGGTTCAACGGCTAAATCTCCTTGTGCCACCTTACCAACATAGTTAGTCATATTTTTAATTGGCTTTATAATGCCTTTACTAATGAAATAAGCCACAATAAAACCGAATATCAAAAACATCACGGTCATAATAATACAAGTCCAAAGGGTTTTCGTTTGAAGTTTAGAAATGAAGGAAGCGTCCATATCTAAACCAAAAAGAATATCCGTATCTTTAAATGGTATAAAAATGGATTTATGAATACCGTACTCATCTTTATAAATATCACTAGATTGAACGGTTCCAGTATTTAGTGCTTCATTCATGTCCTTAGTAAAAACATAGCTCTCTTGATAATTATCTTTCTTACTTAATGCCACAATATGTTCTTTGCCATTTGCACGTGAAAGAATGTAAGCATTTTGAATATCGTACTCGTCCATTGTTTCATTTAACTTATTTAATATATCTTCATATTTATCTTTTTCGCCGTTATCTGCAGCTTGGACATCTTCTTTATCTATATCATCAAAAATTGTTTGAGATATTACCTCTAATGATGACTCAAATTGTGTAATAACAAAATTATCGATAATCTGATAAGACGAAATAAATAATACGATACTAAATATTACCGAAATAATAGCAATTGGAATAGTAAAACTAGCAATATATTTATAGAGTAAAGAGCTTTTAAATTTTTTGACTATACTCAACTTTAACATCCTCCAATACTTTCACCTTTTGTTGTAAAAAATGAATCATATCACTAATATGTTCTGTCTCTGTATAAGGAGAGATTGAAAAGAATTTTGCGGCAGCGACTGGAATTTGTTGTTTTGTATCGCTAGTGTTGACAGTGCAAACTCGTGTAGTATCACCGAAAAATACTTCGTCGCGACCTTCTCCTATAATTTCAAATAAAGAAGCGTTAAGGCCATTAATATATTCAATCTGATCTTGTGTATAGCTACCTGATTGTTCAGCTTTCCAATTAAAGCCTTCAGGATATAAACGAAATGCTGTAACTGGTCCAATATTAGACTCATTGACTACTTGTAACATTGGCGTTTTCTCAGCTAACTGCGCACGGAATGCTAAATTTACACGCACATAATTTGCTAAAATTTGTTGGTAACCTTCTTTGCCAAACGCCTGTAATGCAGCGTAAATAGCAATTGAACTACCCATACGAGAGCATTCTAATGTATAACCTGTATGATAAGAACCATAACCTCGGTTACCAACATAAGGTGTGTCGAAGTCCTCGATATCTAATAGTTGTAAATGCTTTCCTTCTTTTATTAGGAATAAGCTTGTTAAATAAGGCGTTTGACCAAGCTTTTGGAAGTCGAAGCAAAGGCTATCTGCAATAGGTAGATATTGCATACGTTCTTTAATTTGTTCCAGTGCTTGTAAAACATTAGTCTCTAACTGAAGTGGATTTGCCTTAAAATCATAATCATTGAAAAATGCGTAAAAACCACCTAAAGCTGAATCAGCGTGAATATGTATAGGTTTTAATGAATGTTTTTGTTCAAGGTCAGTTGTAACTTTTTTGATTGCTTGTACATCATCAATGGCAAACTGATCTGTAGCGCCTGTTGTAGCAACTACGTACACTGGAATACCACCATTTTCGATCACTTCAGTCATACGCATACGTAAATCTTCGATATCCATTGAATGGTCTTTGCCAGCTTTAATACGAATTAAATGTTTGCTACCAATGCCTACTGCTTCAATTGATTTTAATAAGCTGTAATGTGCATTTTCTGAAGCAAAGCAATATAAATTATTTGGGACGCCATCTTCTTTTGCGTTAGGGAATTGTTTAGCAATCGCAAGACGAAGTCCACTGAAAACTGCCCCTTGTCCACCCCAAGTTGTGTAACCAAAGCTTTGAGTATAGTCGTAGCCAACTAATTTCGACATCATTGCTACTACCTTTACCTCACATTCTGCGGCAGCAGGTCCGTATACATCCCATAGATTGTTACCGTTAAGCAGCGCATTTGTAAATTGTCCTAATATACCAGGAATGCTAGCCATCGGTAAAACATTTGTTACAAAGTTACGTGTATGGTAAGGATGACCTTGCATTAATTGCGTTAAATCATTCACAACCTGATCAAGTCCGACACCTGAAGTTGGTACTTGATTTTCTTGCATTAACTCTTTATAGAAGTTGTCAGAGCGCTCTTTCATTGGTCCAAGAGTTGTAGTTTTTGGGTTTTTTAACTCATCTAATGAAGTAACAATTTTCTCTAATAAGGATAAAAAATTCTCTCTTTGTTCGATATTACCATCTTCGCTTTGGAATAATTGTTGGATTTTTTTCATGGTCATCATCCTTTTTAGTTCATTTTTCCTCTATTTTTCAGTTAACAAAAATAGGTCGTTTTACTAAAATTATAATAACATATTATAACAAAAAATGAATTTATATTTTATAGGATAATTATTTTCAGTTATTTCCAAATAATCTGATTTAATGTAGAGTGAAATATTTGGAAAAATATTATGTTCGTAAATGTTGAATAAAAAAGGGTTTTTATGACTTTTTTAATAAATTGTTATAAAGCTAGTGCTATAAGGCGGCAAAAATCATTTACAATAAATACTATTTTAAAAATAATATTGATTTATTTAAGAGTGGTGAATATTTTAATGCTTTATAACTATTAAGGGTAATAAATATCTATTAATCTATTTTTAGTTAAAAAAGATTGTACATAAGTTTTTCATGGAAGCATATCACATAAACACGTCGTACAATACCGATAATTTTTTCACTGATAATCCATACTAATATTGAGGTGAAAAAATGTATAAATTGCTATCGCATAATGATTTAGATGGAGTAGGATGTGGGATTTTAGCCAAGCTTGCCTTTCAAAATGAAGTGAAGGTTAAGTACAATTCAATTTCAGCGTTGGACCGCGAAATTGAGTATTTTTTAGACAATAACGATCAAGATACATTTTTATTTATTACTGATTTATCTCCAAACGAGGAAAATGAAAGGAGGTTAAACGACTATTATATCGCAACGGGCAAAGTTCAATTGCTTGATCATCATAAAACGGCTTTTCATTTAAATGATTATGAATGGGGGAAAGTATCGATAGAAGATGAAAAGGGCAATTTAACATCCGCAACGTCTTTATTTTATCAGTATCTTGTTACACATGGATTTTTAGAACAAAGGAACTCCATCACAGAATTTGTAGAGTTAGTGAGACAGTACGATACGTGGGAATGGGAAAAGAATGATAATCAGCAAGCACGTCGACTCAATGCACTCTTTTTTTTAGTATCCATCGAAGAATTTGAAGAAAAAATGCTTGAACGTTTACAGTCTAGCGAACATTTTAACTTCGATGAATTTGAAAAGAAAGTTTTAACAATGGAAGAGGAGAAGATAGAACGGTACATCCGTCGAAAAAAAAGGGAGTTAGTGCAAACATCGATAGGAGACTATTTTACAGGTGTGGTTTATGCAGAATCGTATCATTCAGAGCTTGGTAATGAATTGGGAAAAGAAAATGTACACCTCGATTTTATAGCTATATTAAATATGGGTGGCAAAAAAATTTCATTTCGTACCATTCATGACCACATAGATGTTTCGGCAATTGCAGCAGAATTCGGAGGGGGAGGGCATCAAAAAGCAGCGGGTTGCTCTTTAACAGATGAAGCTTATGAGCAGTACGTGGCACAAATATTTCATATAGCACCAATACCAGAGGATGCGAAACGAAATCGCTATAATTTAAGGTTCTCTTCTTTCGGGACAATGTATAAAAACCTAAAGGAAGATTTTTTCCTCCTATATTCAATAAGTGATTTTGATTGGGTAATTGAAAAAAATAAACTTCCATTAGATCAAATCTTTACAAGTTTTTATGAAGCAGAATGGTTTTTAAAAAGAAATTATCAAGCATGGTTAGTGAAAGATGAGTTATTTGTAGATTATTTAATGGAAGAAGCCAAAAAGGTTCGTCATCAAGAGTAGGGATAAAGGATTTACGCACAGTTTTGTGTGTAAATCTTTTTTTACTCCTAGGAAGGTGGATGTCGATAAAATACAGAAGTTGGGAGATGAATCGTGAAAGTTAGTCGATAAAATTCAAAAGTTGCGCGATAATTCCTCAAAGTGTTCGGATAACACTAAAATTATACATAGTGAAATCAGCCAAACCTTGACATCGTTAGAGGTTATATAATGTCCAATTGAAAACTACAATAAATAAAAAGCATTTGTGAAGACATACTTTCTAAAAATGAGGTGTACATGGTGTCCAATGATATGCTTCTTGTCGAGAGTGAGCCTAAGGAAAATCGAGGGCGGAAAATATGGTTTATTGTTGTATTGTTTTTATTGGTAGCTACTTGTGTTATTGTTTATTATTTTTTGTTTAAGAAGGATTTAAATTTTGAAGCCTACAAAACAGTGGTCGATAAAACTGCTGAAAATAGTCTCGGACATTTAACGTTAAATGAAATAATAATTGATGATAACCAAATACTACTGAATGCTACCTTTAAGCCAGTAAAAGGCTTAAATTTCGACTACCGAACCTTTTTCTTTCCACAGGTTTTGGTAAATGGAAAAGAGTTCACGGTTAGAAATGGAGGACAGACTATCCAGCAATCTGATAAAACCTATACAATATATAGTAGTGTGAAATTAAGTGAACTACCAGATGATAAAATATTAAACTTAGATATTCGTTATAACGACTGGAACGGCGAAAAAAAGATTGACGCGCCGTGGGAATTTCAAGTGGAAGCTTCCCAAGAGCAATTACAAGAAGATAGAAAGGTCTTCCCTGTTGAGAAAAAAGTAAAGCTTTTAGATGGTCAGGAAATAACAATAGAGGAGGTTGTTTCTACACCAATATCAACAACGATATACTTTCATTCAGAGAAAAGCTTACTAAATGAAGCGTTGCATTTTAAAATCCAATCAGCAGCAGGCGAATCTTGGCCATTTAACGTAGCATATCCTTTGAATGAAGAGTATACAAAGTGGGGTGTTCGCCTCGATGCATTATATTTAACGGGAAAGAGCTATGAGCTTATTCCGGTAGCCGCAAATGGAAGTGAGCTTGGCTCTGCCGTCAAGATTGGAGATTAAGAACAAACATAACGCCCATATTAAAACTTTACAATATCTTAAACCAAAAGGTTGATTACCTCTAGTACTATAAATATAGACGACATGGAAAGTAGTTGAAAATAGTGCGAAGGTTATGGGAGATTTTTTTAGTTTCGCTTACATTAGGTTGTACATCTTTTGGTGGCCCCACTGCACATTTAGGGTATTTTCAAAATGAATATGTTCAGAAGCGTAAATGGTTATCTGATCATGACTACAGTCAGCTTGTTGCACTCAGCCAATTTTTACCTGGGCCAGCATCGAGCCAGGTAGGGATGGGGATTGGCTTATTAAGGGGCGGTTTATTTGGAAGTATAGTGTCATTTGTTGGTTTTACATTGCCGTCAGTTTTGCTACTTATAGCATTTGCGTATTTCTCTGTACATACAGAGATGGATATGGGGTGGATTCATGGTTTAAAATTGGTGGCCATTGCGATTGTTGCACAAGCTATTTTTGATATGTCAAAAAAATTAATCCTTAGTATTCGCCATCTTATAATCGCTTTGTTGGCACTGGTGGCAGTGCTTTTGTGGGTCCATCCACTTGCTCAAGTGGCGACTATTATTGTGGCTTCTTTTCTCGGCTATCAATTTTTAAAGAAAATCAATCATAGAGAGAACCCAGAAGAAACAGTTGTACCTATTTCAAAAACGACAGGTAAATGTTTTTTAGCACTCTTTGTTATACTTCTTGTTGGTTTACCAATTGTTAGCTCACTCATTCAATATGAATGGTTTACAATCCTTGAAAAGTTTTATCTATCAGGTGCATTAGTGTTTGGTGGTGGTCATGTCGTATTGCCTTTACTAGAGGCACAGTTTGTCCAAAGTGGGTTAATAAGTTCTTCAGATTTTTTAGCAGGATACGGATTGACACAGGCAGTCCCAGGTCCATTATTTACCTTTGCTTCCTACATAGGCATGGTCATTGCTGGTGTACCTGGGGCAATTATCGCTACGATAGCTATTTTTTTACCGGCATTTTTGTTAATAATAGGGGCAATGCCTTTTTGGTTAGCTCTTCATCGTTTCGCCGGATTAAGAGGGGCGATGGCTGGTGCAAACGCAGCAGTTGTTGGAATACTAGCTGCAGCTTTTATACATCCGATTGTGACACAGACAATTCAAAATGCTCTAGATATAGTACTTGCAGCCGCTTTATTATGGTGCTTGATGCGTTGGAAAGTTCAACCTTATTTGCTCGTACTAATTGGCATTTTCGTAGGGATTATATGTTATTAAGGATACAAAAAACAAAACCATTTATTGCATTGGTTTTGTTTTTTTGTGAAATGAATTGAAAGCTTAGATAAACGCTTATTTTCGAATCGCTAGTTTCTTCATATAACGTTGTAGAGAATAGCGAGAAATTTAATGGTTAGCAGCGGTTGAAATATTGCCGTTACAAGCTTTAGAATTTTGCGGAAAATAGTGTGCTTGAGGAGCCTTCAAGCATACTATTTTTTTGCTTTTAAGAAGTTTAAGGAGTCTTCTTCCTTCTAGTTCTTCTCGCGAAAGGACGTATAGCCAAAACCACATTCAGTATAGGAAAATCGTACTCATGTTAGAACAATGATTATATGGATGGGCTTAAAATTTATAATGCCTTTCATTTGTTTGCTACGGGCATTGCTAACTCTTTACAATATACTCTAATTGCTGTTCATACAGAAAGTGTCTCAAGTTCAAAATGTTGTATATTGTAGAAATTCAAAAGATTGGTATTAACGCAACATAGTTTTGATTTAGTTATTTTACTAACTTGATTCATGGCGTTCCGTGCCGCTATTGTTTATAATGAGGAAATGGAAAAGACTAACGAGAAAGAAGGGATAGCTATGGCACGAGGTGTTTACATTCATATTCCTTTTTGTCATCAAATTTGTAATTATTGCGATTTCAATAAATTTTATTTTAAAAATCAACCAGTGGATGAATATATAGAAATGCTTGGCAAGGAGATGGAGCTTGCAACAAAAAAATATCCCGAGAGTTTTAAGCACATCGAAACGATATTTCTTGGTGGCGGTACACCAACAGCACTATCACCTAAACAAATAGATAGACTTCTTGAGCTTATTCGTACGTATATTCCGATGGACAATGTGACAGAATTTACATCAGAGGCCAATCCGGATGAGCTTTCAGAAGCAAAAATGCAGGCATTGTTTGACGGTGGTGTAAATCGCTTAAGTATGGGTGTACAATCCTTTGATCAAGAGTTGTTAAAGAAAATCGGTCGTACTCATAGTAACAATCATGTTTATGAAACAATTGCCTTGGCGAAAAAGGTAGGCTTCAGAAATATTAGTTTGGATTTAATGTACGGGTTGCCGGGTCAGACGATGGCACAATGGCAGGACACCTTAGAAAAAGCGTTCGCTCTTGAAATACCACATTATTCTGCTTATTCACTAATAGTGGAGCCAAAAACGATTTTTTATAATCAATACACAAAAGGGAAGCTCCATTTACCTACTGAAGATCTTGAAGCAGATATGTACGATGTGCTAATGAACCAGATGGAGGCGCATGGACTTCAACAATACGAAATAAGTAACTTTGCTCAATCTGGTTTCAGTTCCAAACATAATAAAATATACTGGGAAAATGATGAATATGCAGGATTTGGTGCTGGTGCTCATGGGTATTTAGCGGGCCAGCGTTATTCAAATCATGGACCATTGAAAAAGTATATGGATGCAGTAAATGCAGGGGAACTACCAATTGTCTATGAGCATGTTGTAACAGAGAATGAGAAACGCGAAGAGCAAATGTTTTTAGGTTTGCGTAAAACAGAAGGAATTACACACTCTATATATGAAGAAAAATTTAACGAATCAATGTATAGGGATTACTCATATGTCATAGAAAAGTTAGTTTCAGAAGGTCTTTTGGAACAGGATACTAAAGGAATTCGACTCACGCGAAAAGGTCGCTTTGTAGGTAACGAAGTATTTCAACAATTTTTACTAGAAGATTGAGCGATATCATTGACATAAAATGTAGGATTTGATAACTTAATAATAGTATTAGCACTCCTCTTAGTTGAGTGCTAACAGAGGTGATAATCATGCTAACAAATCGGCAATTACAAATATTGCAAGCTATCGTAGACGACTTTATTATGTTTGCACAGCCGGTAGGTTCTCGCCAAATCTCCAAAAAGCAAGAGATTACATTTAGTCCAGCCACAATTCGAAATGAAATGGCGGATTTAGAGGAATTAGGCTTCTTAGAAAAAACGCACACTTCCTCTGGTCGAGTGCCTTCGGAAAAGGGTTATAGATTTTATGTAGATCATTTGTTGAATCCCCAAGGCATTAATTCAAGGGATATTCAGCAAATCCAATCAATTTTTAACGATCGCTTAGTAGAAGTAGAGCATATTATCAGAAAGTCAGCCAATATTTTATCAGAACTGACCTCGTATACATCGATTCTTTTAGGACCAGATGTTCAAAGACATCGAGTAAAACGATTTTCAATTGTGCCACTTTCTAGCGACACAGCAGTAGCGATTATCGTAACGAATAATGGGCATGTTGAAAATCGCATGTTTAGTCTACCGCCTAATTTTACCGCTTCTGATTTAGAGAAAATGGTTAATATCTTAAATGAACGACTAGTTGGTGTTTCATTAGAGGATATTCATAAAAAACTCGAAGCTGAGGTGCTAACAGTATTACACCAGCACGTTCAATCAGCGGATGATTTTATTCACGCTCTCGTGACAGCGACGATGCATAATTCGGAAAGTAAAATTTTCTATGGTGGTAAAACAAATATGTTCAACCAACCTGAATTCCACGATTTAAATAAAGTCCGAATGATTTTGGACTTAATGGAAACGACTAGCCAAGTGCAGTCACTCTTCCATCCTAATGAATCGGGCATTCACATTCGTATTGGTTCAGAAAATAAACAACTAGAAATGGAAAACTGTAGTGTCATTACGACCACTTATTCTATTGGTGAAGATCAGCAAGGGGCTATAGCAATTATTGGTCCAACACGAATGGATTATAAACGTGTTGTTGCTTTACTAGACGTAATACGCTTGGATTTAACACAAGCTTTTACGAAGAATCGTAGTGATTGATAATGAGGAGGATAAAAGTGACGGAAAAAACTGAAAGCAAAGACCTTGTACAGGATTTACAAGCTGAAAATGAGGTAGAAGAAACAGAAGTAGTAGAAGAACAAAAAGCCGAATTAACAATCGAAGAACAGTATGAAGCAAAGCTAGCCGAGTTACAGGCAAAGCTAGACGACGAGGAAAATCGTCATCTACGCTTACGTGCTGACTTCGATAATATTCGCCGCCGCAATCAACTTGATCGTGAGGCCGCTGAAAAGTATCGCGCGCAAAGCTTACTGTCTGATTTATTGCCAGTAATTGATAATTTTGAGCGTGCCTTACAAGTTGAAGCGACTTCTGAAGAAGCTGCTTCCATCGTAAAAGGTATTGAAATGGTGTACCGTTCTCTGATAGAAGCTGCTGAGAAGGAAGGCTTACAAATTATTAAAGCTGAAGGTGAGCAATTTGATCCTAATGTTCACCAAGCTGTCATGCAGGAGCAAGATAGTGAAAAAGAGACAGGTGTTGTCTTACGCGAGCTTCAAAAAGGCTATATGTTAAAGGATCGTGTATTACGCCCAACAATGGTATCTGTAAACGAATAGGCTTAGTACTATTTAATTAATTACATTTAGTTAGAAAACGCATTATTTGCGTTTAAATAATAGGAGGAAATTTTTATGAGCAAAATTATCGGTATTGACTTAGGAACAACAAACTCTTGTGTTTCTGTACTTGAAGGCGGAGAACCAAAAGTAATTCCAAATCCAGAGGGGAACCGTACAACACCATCTGTTGTCGCGTTTAAAAATGGCGAACGTCAAGTTGGTGAAGTAGCGAAACGTCAATCAGTAACAAATCCTAACACAATTATTTCTATTAAATCTAAAATGGGTACATCTGAAAAAGTTAAAGTGGAAGATAAAGAATATACGCCACAAGAAGTTTCTGCAATGATTCTTCAATACTTAAAAGGCTATGCTGAAGACTACTTAGGTGAAAAAGTAACAAAAGCAGTAATTACTGTACCTGCTTACTTCAACGACGCTCAACGTCAAGCTACTAAAGATGCTGGTAAAATCGCAGGTTTAGAAGTAGAGCGTATTATCAACGAACCAACAGCTGCTGCACTTGCTTATGGTTTAGACAAACAAGATACAGATCAAAAAGTATTAGTATTTGACCTTGGTGGTGGTACGTTTGACGTATCTATTCTTGAATTAGGTGACGGTGTATTTGAAGTATTAGCAACAGCTGGTGATAACAAACTAGGTGGGGACGACTTCGACGATGCTATCATCGAGTATCTTGTAGCAGAATTCAAAAAAGAAAACGGCATTGACCTTTCTAAAGATAAAATGGCTATGCAACGTCTTAAAGATGCGGCTGAAAAAGCGAAAAAAGACTTATCAGGTGTAACATCTACTCAAATTTCTTTACCATTCATTACTGCTGGTGAAGCGGGTCCATTGCACTTAGAAATTGCTTTAACTCGTGCAAAATTTGACGAAATTACATTACCATTAGTAAACCGTACAGTAGGTCCAGTACGTCAAGCATTATCTGATGCAGGTCTTTCAACATCTGAAATTGACCAAGTAATTTTAGTTGGTGGTTCTACACGTATCCCAGCAGTACAAGAAGCTGTACGTAAAGAAACTAATAAAGAGCCACACCGCGGTGTAAACCCTGACGAAGTTGTAGCGATGGGTGCTGCTGTTCAAGGTGGCGTTTTAACTGGTGATGTAAAAGACGTAGTTTTACTTGACGTAACTCCACTTTCATTAGGTATCGAGACTATGGGTGGCGTATTCACAAAATTAATCGACCGTAACACGACGATTCCAACATCTAAATCACAAGTATTCTCAACTGCAGCGGACAACCAACCAGCAGTAGATATTCACGTACTACAAGGTGAACGCTCAATGGCGGCAGACAATAAAACTTTAGGTCGCTTCCAATTAGCAGATATCCCACCAGCACCACGTGGTGTACCACAAATCGAAGTAACATTCGATATTGATAAAAATGGTATCGTATCTGTTAAAGCGAAAGACCTTGGTACAAACAAAGAACAAACAATTGTGATTCAATCTGATTCTGGTTTAACTGACGAAGAAATCGAGCGTATGGTAAAAGATGCTGAAGCAAATGCTGAGGCGGATACTAAACGTAAAGAAGAAGCAGATCTTCGCAACGAAGCTGACCAATTAGTGTTCCAAGTTGACAAAACAATTGCTGACTTAGGCGAACAAATTACAGAAGATGAGAAAAAATCTGTTGAAGATGCTCGTGATGAACTGAAAAAAGCGCTTGAAGCTGGCGAATTAGAAGGCATTAAATCTGCTAAAGAAAAACTAGAAGGCGTATTACAGCCATTAGTTATGAAAGTATATGAACAAGCTGCAGCAGCTGCTCAAGCAGCTCAAGGTGGCGATGCTGGTGCAGATGCTGGCACTGGTAAAAAAGATGATATCGTAGACGCTGATTTTGAAGAAGTAAAAGACGATAAATAATAGTAAGTAACACAGTTAAGTGAAGAAGCCAAAGACCGCTTGCGGCTTTGGCTTTTCTCTTTATCTTAAATATATCCACTTACATTTAATCATCTAGATGCATAGGTTATGAATGAGAAATGTGAAAAAATATATATGCAACATTTTTAATGAATATTTAATAATAAAATAGAGGCAGTTTTTTTAACTGCGTGATACAATAGATTTTATGCAAAAAGAGCGGAGTGTGAATCATGGAGAAACGCGATTACTACGAGGTGCTTGGTTTAACGAAATCGGCTTCTAAAGATGAAATTAAAAAAGCATACCGTAAATTATCAAAACAATACCATCCTGACCTTAATAAAGAGCCGGGTGCAGATGAAAAATTCAAAGAAATCGCTGAAGCTTATGAAGTTTTAAGTGACGATCAGAAAAAAGCACGCTATGATCAATTTGGCCATGAAGATCCAAATGCAGGCTTTGGTGGTGGCTTCGGAGGCGGCGGCTTTGGCGGCTTCGAGGATATTTTCAGCTCATTCTTTGGTGGTGGCGGTCGCCGTCAGGATCCGAATGCACCACGCAAAGGTGACGACCTTCAATATCGTATGAATATTACATTTGAAGAAGCAATTTTCGGGAAAGAAACAGAAATCGAAATTCCTAAAGATGAATTATGTGATACTTGCCACGGTTCGGGTGCAAAACCAGGTACTAAACCTGAAACATGTTCAACATGTAAAGGTGCGGGTCAAGTAAATCAAGCTGTAGATACACCTTTCGGCCGTATGATGAATCGTCGTACTTGTTCTACATGTCATGGTACAGGTAAAATCATTAAAGAAAAATGTTCAACTTGTCGTGGCGAAGGGAACGTTCAGAAACGTAAGAAAATTAAAGTGAACATTCCAGCAGGTGTGGATGATGGTCAGCAAATCCGTGTGTCTGGTCAAGGTGAGCCAGGTATAAATGGCGGCCCGGCGGGGGATTTATATATTATGTTCCGCGTTCAAGGACATAAAGAGTTTGAACGTGATGGCGATGATATTTATTACGAACTAAAACTGACATTCCCACAAGCAGCTCTTGGTGATGAAATAGAAGTCCCAACGGTTCATGGAAAAGTAAAACTACGTATTCCTGCGGGAACACAGTCAGGTGCACAATTCCGTCTAAAAGACAAAGGTGTCAAAAATGTACATGGCTATGGTACAGGGAATCAATATGTAACAGTGAAAGTTATAACGCCAGAAAAATTAACGGAAAGACAAAAGCAATTACTACGTGAATTTGCGGAAATCAGTGGTGACATTCCTGAAGAACAAGGAAGCTCACTATTCGATAAAATTAAGAAAAAATTCCAAGGTGAATAATTAGAGGAGCTGAAGAGCTACGTGAAGTGGTCAGAATTATCCATTCATACAAAAAATGAAGCGGTAGAAGCAATTTCGAATATTTTGCATGAAGCAGGGGCAAGTGGTGTAGTTATTGAGGATTCTGCAGAATTTGCGAAGCCACGAGAGGATCAGTATGGTGAAATTTATGCGCTAAATGAAGCGGATTTTCCGAGAGATGGTGTTATTGTTAAGGCGTACTTATCGGAGTCTAGTTTTTTAAATGAAACAGTCGAAGAAATTAAGGCGGCTATAACAAATTTAACGAACTTCAACATCGATATTGGTGAAAATGTTGTATCGATTGTGGAGGTTAACGAGGAAGATTGGGCAACAGCATGGAAGCAATATTATCATCCTGTAAAAATTTCTGAACGCTTTACAATTGTGCCAACATGGGAAGAATATGTACCAGTATCAACAGATGAATTAATAATTGAATTAGATCCTGGTATGGCTTTTGGTACAGGAACACACCCTACAACTGTTATGTGCTTACAAGGGCTTGAGAAGGTTGTAAAAGAGGGCGATACGGTGATCGATATCGGCACGGGTTCAGGCGTTCTATCAATTGGTGCAGCTTTACTAGGAGCTAAGAGCGTACATGCACTTGATTTAGACGAAGTAGCTGTTCGTTCAGCACAAGAAAATGTTGCATTAAACAAAGTAGATGATAAAGTATCTGTATTCCATGGAAATCTATTGGATACAGTTAAGGAACCAGCTGATGTCGTTGTGGCTAATATTTTAGCAGAAATTATTATGTCCTTTACTGACGATGCATTTTCAGTTGTTAAACCGGGTGGATTATATGTCACTTCAGGCATCATCGGCGCGAAACGTGATGATGTAAAAGCAGCACTAGAAGCTTCAGGGTTTGTAATCAAAGAAGTTTTACTAATGGAAGATTGGGTAGCGATCATTGCCCGTCGACCACAATAAATTGATTGAGGAAGCGCCAAATCGTGAGCCGAGTGCAGGCGATTTGACGTTTCCTCTTCTTGCTATAAAGGAGTATGGTAACATGCAACGTTATTTTATTGAGACGACCATTGAGGAAGCACGGATTAGTGGCGAGGATGCGCGACATATTGAACGAGTAATGCGTATGAAAGAAGGCGACAAAATCGTTGTCGTTGCACAAAATACCGCTCATATATGCGAAATTATAGCCTTCGATGCCGATGAGGTTCACGTTCAAACTACAGGTGAAATTATTCCTTCTCCAGAGTTACCTGTTCATGTAACAGTGGCATGTGGTTTGCCAAAGGGCGATAAACTAGAACTTATTACGCAAAAGGCAACGGAGCTTGGAATGTTTGCCCTAATGCCATTTGAAGCAGAGCGTTCCATCGTTAAATGGGATAAAAAGAAAGGTGCCAAAAAGCAAGAGCGGCTACAAAAAATTGCAAAAGAAGCAGCTGAGCAATCCCATCGTACACATATCCCAGAAATTTATGAACCAATCTCTTTTAAACAGCTACTGGAACAAGTTGGTCATTTCGACGCCGTATTTATAGCAGATGAAGAGGATGCAAAAGCACAACAACGCACAAGATTTGCGGAGAAGTTAAAAAAAGTGTATGACAAGAAGTCGAAATCCGTTCTTATGATCTTTGGTCCAGAAGGTGGCATTGCTAGAAAAGAAGCAGATGCACTGCTTCAAGCCGGTGCCCAAACGATGTCATTAGGACCCCGCATTTTACGTGCAGAAACAGCGCCACTATATGCACTGTCTGCAATATCTTATGAATTTGAATGAAATAGGCATTTAGCCTTGTCAAAAGAGCCTTTTCAAACAATGGCTGTGCATAGTTAAACTGCAATATAATGACGTGTAAGTGCAGTCAGGTTTGAGGAATAGGAAAAGACGACAAGGACTGTTTTTTTATTAATAATCCTAACAAAAAGAGCCGATTCAAAATTTGAATCGGCTCTTTTACATTGTAGTCTAAAACAGACTCGTTAGAATGGTTTATGGGGTAGATTCTCCCTATTATCATTGACATTCATTTTATTTTAGGAACTTGGCAGTTAGTTATTTTTAAAAGAAAGCTCTAAGAAATAATAAAGCATCTCACTTAATTATTTCTAGTTGTACTTCTATCATAAATTATATTTTTCAAAACATAGGGATTCACCTTTTTGTATAGTTTAAGGTTTCGTCGTGACAAATATACGATTTTAAAGCTCGTTTTTTATTGTTTTAACTCTCGTGATGAACTGAGGTAAATATCTTAATAATAATTATTTATTTTTGTAATTTCTATAAATCTATTCTGCAACCTTAATTGCTACAGGTTATTTGTTTACATGAAGAAAGTGAATATTCAGCGATTTAACTGTAGCATTCAGATGAGGACCGAGTTTAAAGAAAAGCTTTAAAACACAAATTAGATTCAACTCATTTTTATTATAAGTAAATAACTAGTATACAAGTCCATATATAGTTTTAAGTTCTTCATATTCTAATATAGAGCGCTCCTAATACTATAAAAAATGAAAAGAGGGAATTTTTTTGAGTGATCCATTAGATTTTCAAGTTAATCAAGTCGAACCTTGTCCAGTAACATCAACAGAACAAATTCCATTAACTACTGAAGTTACTCCAATAGTCGCTACACCGTTAGTGACGCCAACTGTTAAAGTTCCGGTTGTACTTGCAGAACCAACACTTCAAATTGCTGTGGAGGCGGATATTACGCTTACTCCTGCAGCAACTGAAATCAAAAGAGTGAAAAAAAACGTATTCCTAAATCAAGTGAAACTAGTGCCTGTTGCTTTTGCACGTATTGGCACTACTGACTTTTTTGCGGTAACAAGAGCCAAATTATTTGTAGCAGGACATATTCGTAAAAATATAGAATATGCTACAGCAGCATGTAACGCGGCACTCCAAGATAGAATTGCCGATGTTCCGTTTTCAGGTTTTACAGACCTTACGTTCCCACAAACACTTGGAGGCCCTACTCCGATTTTAGGAATTTCTGAGTTTGCCGAAGCGAACTTCCTTAATGAAACTACGCAAATGGATGCTCGATTGGATAAAGCATTCTTCCAAAATCTAGTTAAATACAATGAACAACCATTTGGCGAGTTAGTAGCTGCAAACTTCTTTGAACTTGATTTTTCACCGGTTATGGCAGAACCAGAAGGTACTTTCGACACATTACGTGAAAAAATCGTGCTAGAGCTTACTGTAAAAGTACTGCAAGTTCAACAAATTCGTCTTGGAGCAGGTACTAGTGTTATAACTCCTGTTCTTACAGGGCTTACTCCTCCAGTTAGTCCTCCTACTCCTACGCCAACTCCGACTCCTCCTTCTAATCCTTGTTGTTAATCTCGGATTTAGAGGAGCAAAATAGACAAGAACGGGCATTTCGTAGGCACTAAAAAAATCTTAAATGGCAGTTGAAAGTTCGGTTAAATCAACTTTCAACTGCTTTTTGTATTAAAAATAGTGGATAGATAAAATTTTAGGTGCTATCGTCTCTCAAACATATAGGTATCTTAATTGCTACCCGAAATTTGGAAAGTACTCTGTGACAAAAGTGAAAATAAAGCATAGAATGGATTGTAATTAGTGCAAATACCTAGATCAAAGTAAAAGTAGCTCATAATCGTTTGACAATATTCAAAAAAGGAGCATTCATTAAAACTTTACACATTTATAAATTATTCGAAAAAAAATAGAAGAAAAAGTGTTTAGCTGTTAGCAAACATTAAAAGAAATGAAAAGGGCAGTTTTAGCAATCCATGGCTACGTAAGTAAATGAACTACTTCGTGAGTTTTTCCTGAAGAAAACGATTTTGAACATGTTTCTCTTATCGTAGGATTTTATGGATCAAATGTTTCACAATAAACATTATTTGGGAGTGAACGAATGCAAACTCCATGGATTAACTATAAAGTGATGAAAGAGATAAGTTCCGAACAAAAATATAATTGTCAAATTGAACCCATCGAAATGGATCAAGCATCGCAACAGAATCCTCCTTATTCCGATTTTGTAAATGATTTACTTGATATAGAAAAAGAAAGTGAATCCGGCCTCGCACCACATGTCATTCCTTCTGAAACGAATGTAGGGGATGAAATGGATAATCCTCTTGATGCAGACGATGTAGAAGAAACCAAGCCTGTGGAAGAAATGAATGATCCTCTTGATCCAGAAGATATAGATGAAACCAAGTCCATGGAAGAGCAGGATGTTGTAGCTTGTTTAGATTCCGTCATTCCTCCTGAAACGAATATAGAGGATAAAATGAATGATCCCCTAAATATAGAACCTTTGGAAGAGCAGGATTTTGCATCACATGTAGATTTCGATTGTGAACTACCTAATCCTTCTGAAACGAATGTAGGGAATGAAATGAATGATTCCCTTGATTCAGACGATGCAGAAGAAACCAAGCCTGTAGAAGAACAGGATATTACAACCCAACTAGATTCTAAATGTGAAACTTGTAGTCCTTGTGAATCCGATGTTGGGAAGAAAATAATATGTCTTATCGATTCAGAAGAAATGGGAAATAGCAATTTTACAGATCGTGTTCATGCATTTCCTCGGTCAGTACAAGGGGAAGTACATTCTAAAACGAAAAAAAGCTTATTCTCTACTCACGTAGAAATTGATGATTTTCTTCATGCTCCTATCTGTGGGGAGGTTGTTAAAAATACATTTGATTTTCTTGAGCCAAACAATCATCTTACTCCGCAATTTGAAACGAAACTATTTAGTACTACAACGGATTATCCTGAACAACCTGATTGTCGTTTAGTTCACTCAAAAATTAATCAAATTACATTTTTAATGAAAACTGATACTTATGATAAAAATAATCAGAAGAGTAATCCGTTTAAATCAGTTGTTGTTTCCTTACATAACACACAATCAACTAAAAAAGGAGAAACCGAATATCACTCTTACAATTCCGGTGACTTTATGCACATTAGAGCGCCAGTTGTAGTTGGGGAATATAAAATAGAAATATGCCTTGAAGAGAAGATCGTATTTGAAAAAGGAATTGAGGAGGTTAAAGATATCTCGAATGAGGTAGTATTAACGAATTGTAGATTCGTTCCTCATCAATTTTCTCAATCATTAGGTAATGGGACATGTTCAGCGCTGAGGGGACATTTATTTATTGAAGGTTATATTCATCAGAGTATTGAATATACAGTATCCCATATTGGGAATGCAGTACTTGCACAAAATGAGTCATTAATTCATTCAAATCAAATGTGTCAAACCATAGTATTAGAAATAATCATTCATTTGCTACAAGCACAAAAAATTCGAGTGCCTAAGATCTAAAGGATGCTTAAGCATATATCTCTGCTCAAAAAACTCTTTTTTAAAAAACTAGTGTATATGTCCATATATGGATTAAATCCCTACATATTCTAGCGATATGAGTACTCTCATAAAAAAAAAGAAAAGAGGGAACATTTTGAGTGAACAATTAGATAATCAAGTAAATAACGTTAGTAAAGGTGAACCTTGTCCAGTGGCGTCAACTGAACAAATACCATTAACTAGTGCTATTACTCCAGTAATCGCTACACCGGTTACGGCTCCAACTATTAAAGTTCCAGTTGTACTTGCAGAACCAACAGTTCAGATCGTTGTGGAGTCGGATATTACGCTTACTCCTGCAGCAACTGAAATCAAAAGAGTGAAAAAAAATGTATTCTTAAATCAAGTAAAATTAGTACCGGTTAGCTTTGCACGTATTGACAACACTGACTTTTTTGCGGTAACAAGAGCTAAATTATTTGTAGCAGGACATATTCGTAAAAATATAGAATATGCTTCATCTGCATGCAATGGGGCACTTCGTGATAGAATTGCCGATGTTCAGTTTTCTGGTTTTACAGATCTTACTTTCCCACAAACACCTGGAGGTCCTACTCCGATCTTAGGAATTTCCGAGTTTGCCGAAGCGAACTTCCTTAATGAAAAAACGCAAATGGATGCTCGATTGGATAAGGCGTTCTTCCAAAACCTGGTGAAATATAATGAACAGCCATTTGGCGAGTTAGTAGCTGCAAACTTCTTTGAACTTGATTTCTCACCAATTATGGCAGCACCAGAATGTACTTTCAGCACATTGCGTGAAAAAATTGTACTGGAACTTACTGTAAAAGTACTGCAAGTTCAACAAGTCCGCCTTGGAGCTGGGACTAATGTAATAACTCCAGATCTTTTCGGACTTACGCCTCCTACTAGTCTATAATAATCTCTAGTTTTTAGAGGAGCAGAACAAGTAAAGGTATCTCTTTTATTTGGAAAAACAACAACTATGTAATATTTAATGAGCACTAATAAAAATCTAATATTTGAGTAGGCAGTTGAATGTTAGGTTGCATCTAATGTTCAACTGCCTTTTTAAATTTTATACCCAAAGGAATTGATTTCTTACAAAGGGTGGATTAAGAGGACAGGAATGATGTAGGGAATAGCAGGGCCTTAAAATAAAATGGAGCAAGAAGGATTTTGGTTTAGTGGAACAGCCTATGATCAAGCAGGTACTTAATATTATAGTGCCTGTTTTTTTATTCAAAAAAATAAGCTTAGCCAAAAAGCTAGGCTCATTATATTTATTTGTGCTATTATAAGACACGTTAATAATTTTATTTATTGTAGTGTACTCTTGAAAGGATGATATATATTATGAGTAACGAGCGACCGAAAATCGTGAGTTTCCATACTCTAGGTTGTAAAGTGAATCATTATGAAACAGAAGCGATTTGGCAGCTATTTAAAGAAGAAGGCTATGAACGTACGGAATTTGATCGTCAAGCAGACGTTTATGTCATTAATACATGTACAGTTACAAATACAGGGGATAAAAAATCACGTCAAGTTATCCGTCGTGCTATTCGTCAAAACCCAGACGCTGTCATTTGTGTAACAGGATGTTATGCTCAAACATCTCCAGCTGAAATTATGGCGATTCCTGGTGTTGACATTGTTGTAGGTACACAGGATCGTACAAAATTAATTGGCTACATAGACCAATATCTTACTGAACGCCAACCAATTAATGCAGTCCGCAACATTATGAAAAATCGCGTTTATGAGGAATTAGATGTACCGGCATTTACAGACCGTACACGTGCATCTTTAAAAATACAAGAAGGCTGTAATAACTTCTGTACGTTTTGTATTATTCCATGGGCACGTGGGTTAATGCGTTCTCGAGATCCTCAAGAAGTATTGAACCAAGCTCAACAATTAGTGGATGCAGGCTATCTAGAAATTGTTTTAACGGGTATTCATACAGGTGGCTATGGACAAGACTTAAAAGATTACAATTTAGCTCAGCTACTACGTGATTTAGAGGCAAATGTGAAAGGCTTAAAACGTCTTCGAATTTCTTCGATTGAGGCAAGTCAATTAACAGATGAAGTGATTGAAGTTTTACGCGAATCAAAAATTGTTGTTAATCATTTACACATTCCAATCCAATCTGGCTCTGATACCGTTTTAAAACGTATGCGTCGTAAATATACAATGGAATTTTTCGGTGAACGCTTAACTAAACTACATGAAGCTTTACCAGACTTAGCTGTCACTTCTGATGTAATCGTAGGTTTCCCAGGAGAAACTGAGGAAGAGTTCATGGAAACATATAACTTTATACGTGATCATCAGTTTTCTGAATTACATGTATTCCCGTTTTCTCCACGTACAGGTACACCAGCAGCGCGTATGGAGGACCAAATTGACGAGGACATTAAAAACGAACGTGTTCACCGATTGATCGCATTAAATGACCAATTAGCAAAGGAATATTCTTCTCGCTTTGAAGATCAAGTACTAGAAGTAATTCCTGAAGAATTCGTGCATGATGGAAGCGATGAAGAGGGGCTATTAACAGGTTACACAGATAATTACTTAAAAGTAGTCTTTGAAGGTCCTGAAAGCCTAATCGGTCAGCTTGTAAAGGTGAAAATTATTCAAGCTGGATATCCACATTCTAAAGGACAATTTGTTCGTGTTTTAGAAACTGTAAAATAAAAATAGTAACTATGAAGAGAAACACCGTTCGAACTTTGGACGGTGTTTTACCTTTTTGATTGAAGAGATGGCGTTTATTTATCTTATAGAAATCCCTTACTATAAAAGAAATTAGACGGAAACGTTAAAAAATGTTATGATGCCAAAGAGGTACGTACAACTTGTTGGTAGAGGAGAGTTTATTAAAATGGAACAAAATTTTGCGCGTATGATTGATCACACATTATTAAAGGCTGAAGCAACAAAAGAGCAAATCGAAAAATTATGTGCGGAGGCAAAACAATTTAACTTTGCTTCTGTTTGTGTAAATCCAACTTGGGTAAATTATAGCAGCGAGCTTTTACAAGGCTCAGAGGTCTTAGTTTGTACTGTAATTGGCTTCCCTTTAGGTGCTAACACGCCAGCAGTTAAAGCATTTGAGGCGAAAGATGCGATTGCTAACGGTGCTAAAGAGGTAGACATGGTTATCAATATCGGTGCGTTAAAGGATAAAAATTATGACCTTGTGCAAGCAGATATTGCTGCAGTTGTTGAAGCGGCGAAAGGTAATGCACTTGTAAAAGTAATTATTGAATCTTGCCTTTTAACGGACGAAGAAAAAGTAAAAGCATGTGAGTTAGCTGTGGCAGCAGGTGCTGATTATGTGAAAACATCAACTGGTTTTTCTACTGGAGGCGCAACAGCAGAAGATATTGCATTAATGCGTAAAACAGTAGGCCCAGATTTAGGTGTAAAAGCCTCTGGCGGTGTCAGAAGCTTAGAGGATATGAAAAAGATGATTGAGGCTGGAGCTACTCGTATTGGAGCAAGCTCTGGTGTTGCTATTATGAACGGATTAATTGCAGATTCTAATTATTAATAGTAATCCAAAATCCATATATAGTAAGGGATACGGGGCTGTTCGTTATGAACTAGCCCCTTATACATTTAGAATTTAAAAACCCCATTAACCCCCACGCTTAAAATCCCCCAGCAATTTATAACAAATATTTAATCAATCGATCTATTGTTATTATTTCATCCACATCCCCCTCTTTTTAACTTATAGTAGATGATGTATTATTGAGAGTAATTGCAAAAATGTTTAGGAAGGAATATGATAAATTTTAGGTTTTACAATAAAGTTTTTATAGATAAAAAATATAGTTATTGGACTGAAATTTTTTCTTTATAGGAACTTTGTATAGATATAAACCGACTTCTTACATAATTTAGTAACATCGATAACATAAAGTATCGTAAAACGGGTCAATCATTCGTTAACTACTATATTTTCGTCTGAGTTGCCTCTCAAATTTTTAACTTCTTTCAACAAATGTTTTGGCAGTGAAGCGAAGCATCAGCTACAAAAGTCAATGCGGAATTAAGTTACTTTTCAGCGGGTGTACAAACATCTGCTATTATGCCAAGGTATAATTGATTCATCATCCCGGTGTTTTAATAAGCAAAAATGGGGTAATATAGATATTTGATAAAAGTAACGAATTGTATTAAAAAAGGAGAAACTATCCGTGGAATTCATAAGCAGTTTTATAAGTCAATATGGATATATTGCTATATTTTTACTTTTATCTTTAGGGATAATTGGCTTACCTGTCCCAGATGAAATCTTGATGACGTTTGTGGGATTTATGTGTCAAGAGGGGCATTTAAACTATCTATTGAGTATACTTTTAAGTTTTCTAGGCTCAGCTACTGGTATGATCATTAGCTATTTAATAGGTAATAAATTAGGGAAACCTATAATATTAAAATATGGGAAATGGATTGGTCTTAATAATAAACGGTTCGTTAAAGTTGAACGATGGTTTCATCGTTTTGGACCATGGACAATAATCATCGGATATTATGTTCCAGGTATTAGACATGTTACAAGTTACATGTCTGGAATAACTCAGATGAAATTTAGGACTTATCTCGCTTTCGCTTGTTTTGGAGCTTTGACATGGGTCATTATTTTTATTTCTATAGGTTATTTCCTTGGTATAACTTTATAAAAATGCATAAGGGGTACAAAAAACAGCTCGCGTTTTCGAAATGCGAGCTACTTTTGTGTTCTTTGTACGCGAGTGCTTACTAAATGTCACTTCCTTCTGATCAAAACACTACTTTGAATAAAAATTTCATCTACCTCATATACTCCACTGATGTAATTGATTACAGAAGGGAGGATACAATGTTCACTCAATTTAAATATTGGAAGCCTTATATTAGCCCATTCGATCCATGTCCACCTATAAGGGTTAAAAGTTTTTCTACACCACCCCAATTGTATATAGGTTTTCAACCACCTGGGCTACCACAATTTCAAACCCCTCAAGAAGCTCTTAGATCCGGCACATTATGGCCTCAATTATTTAGCCCCTATCCAAATCCCCAAAAAGGAGGGATGAAGAATGAGTAAAGAGATGCCACCAGAATTTTATAAGCTACTTGAAGAAATACAAGCAATCGATTTTGTAATAGTGGAATTAAATCTTTATTTAGATACTCATCCTTACGATTATGATGCTATCCAGCAATTTAATGAAAACACTGAAATAAGCATGCGACTTAAAGTTGAATTTGAGCAAAAATTTGGTCCACTTATGAATTTTGGGAGAAGTTATTCAAATTATCCTTTTAATTGGATAGATACACCTTGGCCATGGCAAGTTTAACTTTCTTAGCAAATGTTTTGGTAGCGAAAGCAAAGCGGCAGCTATAAATGTTTGGGTAACGAAAGCAAGCTATAAATGTTTTGATATTATGCCTAGGTATAATTGATTATGAGTAACTAGGAGGAATTTTTTTGTGGTATTACGAAAAGAAGCTCCAATATCCAGTAAGGGTGAGTACATGTAACCCAACGTTAGCTAAGTATTTAATTGAGCAGTATGGTGGTGCGGATGGAGAATTAGCAGCGGCACTTCGATATATGAATCAGCGCTATACTATTCCAGATAAAGTGGTTGGTTTGTTGACAGATATAGCTACAGAGGAATTTTCTCATTTGGAAATGATTGCTACGATGGTTTATAAACTTACGAAGGATGCCACTCCAGAGATGCTGAAAGAGGCAGGTCTTGGAGAACATTATGTCAATCATGACAGAGCATTATTTTATCAGAATGCAGCTGGATCACCGTTTACGGCAACTTATATTCAGGCTAAAGGGGATCCGATTGCTGATTTGTACGAGGATATTGCGGCTGAAGAAAAGGCACGAGCGACATATCAGTGGATTATTGATTTATCAGATGACACAGATTTGAATGATAGCTTGAAATTTTTACGCGAACGAGAAATCGTCCATTCTCTACGTTTCAGAGAGGCGGTAGAGATTTTAAAAGACGATAGGGATAGCAAGAAAGTCTTTTAATTGCCTCCATCCATTATTTTTTGTAAACGACAGCAAATCGATAGGTACAAGTGTTAGTTTCTTTTCAAAGGAAGTTCAAACCGCTACTGACATAAGAGAACTCAGTCTAAGAATGCCATGTCCTGTGGAAAAAATCGTGCAAGGCAAAGCACAATGTCCACTATAGACGCATTGTTTATCGAGGTGACAATGACAAAAGTTTACTGCGCGAAAGCAAGGCGGCGGCAGCGATTATGCCGAAGCATAATTGATAAAATATAGCAGGCTGTTTCAGGGGGGCGAAATTACCTTTTGGCGCAGCCTCTTTTCATTTATGCTTTTTCTATTCAATATTTGAAAATACAGTGAGATCCTTTCTATGCCCAATCATAACTAATATATCTTTTTCCTCAATAATTTCATCTGGAGAGGGTAAAATGGTAATATTACCGTCTCGAACTATGGCGATAACACTGACATTATATTTAGCCCGAATGTCTAAATCCCGTAAATTATGGCCAGCCATGTTAGAAGGAATCATAATTTCCTCTATACTGTATTCTTTTGACAATTCAATGTAATTTAGCATATTCGGTGAAAGTAGCTGATTGGCTACACGTTCCCCCATGTCTCTCTCAGGGTAAATAACCCATTCAGCACCCACCTTATCTAAAACTTGTCCATGTCTTTTTCCAAGAGCCTTTGCAATTATTTTTTTGATACCTAGCTCCTTTAATAAGGAAACAGTTAAAATACTTGATTGCATATCAATACCTATAGCAACAATGACACAATCGAAATTTCTTATCCCAATGGAGTTAAGAGCTTTTTCTTCTGTCGTATCGGCAACTACTGCATGTGTAACATATTGTTCGGCATCTTCAACTCTTTCCTCGTTAATATCGATTCCTAAAACTTCGTGTCCAGCTTCATACAACTTGCGTGCTACGCTAACGCCAAACCTACCTAGACCTATAACAGCATATTGTTTGATAGACATTGTACACATCGCTCCTTTATCATCGTTATCCAATCATAATATTTCCTTTTGGATGACGGAAAGCCCCTTTTTTCCGTCGATTTGTAATGGCAAAAGCAATTGTTAAAGGGCCTAATCTTCCGATAAACATCGTTAATATGATAAGAAGACGGCCACCAATTGATAGCTCGGGTGTTAGCCCCATTGAAAGTCCAGCTGTTCCAAATGCAGAAGTAGCCTCAAATAAATACATCATAAAACTATGACGTTGTTCAATGATACTTAAGACAATGGTAACAAGTACGACAATCATCATCCCACACATTGTGACTGTTAAAGCTTTTAAAATTGTTTCATGAACGATTCTACGTCTAAAAAGCACAACATCTTCTTGCCCTTTTAATTGAGACCACATCGTAGCAACTAAAACAGCAAAAGTCGTTATTTTAATACCACCAGCCGTTGATCCAGAACCGCCTCCGATGAACATTAGCCAAATGATTAAAAATAATGTTGAATGTGTTAAATCACTAATAGGAAGGGTATTAGAGCCAGCAGTTCTTGGTGTAACCGCTTGGTATAATGAACCAAGAATTTTGCCCCATCCAGATAGTTGCCCAAGGGTTTTACTATTTCCGTATTCAAATAAGAAAATTAAAAGTGTCGAGCCGACTGTTAAAATAAGCGTTGTCGTTAATACAATTTTTGTGTGCACTGAAAGTCGTTTCGTTTCACGGTATTCATAAAGTTCATTTATAACAATAAACCCTAAGCCTCCAATCGTAATAAGTGCACAAATAGTTATTACTACGAAAGGATCATCTACGTACTCTGTTAAGCTCTTAAACCCACCCATTAAATCAAATCCTGCATTATTAAAATTCGATATAGCATGGAAAAATCCGAAATAAATGGCCTTACCTACTGGCATATCGAATGAAAAACGAATAGATAAAATGATACCACCTATAAATTCAATCAGTGCGGTAAATAACAGTATCCTTTTAACTAATTTAACTAGACCAGCAATTGTAATGTTATTAAATGCTTCCTTTAACAAAAGCCTTTCTTTTAAAGAAATTTTTTTCCCTAATAGCAAAAATAATAACGTTGCGAACGTCATAAAGCCCAATCCGCCAATTTGGATAAGAAACAGAATAACTAATTCCCCAAATATCGAAAATGTATCACCGGTATCTACAACAACGAGTCCTGTTACACAGGTAGCAGAGGTAGCAGTAAATAAAGCATCTAAAAATGAAAGACCTTTACTATCGACCGTTGCAATGGGGAGCATTAACAAAAATGTTCCGATTGAAATGATGACGGCGAAGCCTAACACAAGTATTTTGGGAGGATTTAATTTATTTTTAAATGTTTTCATTTTTATCTCCTCATTAAACCTTTCATTTAACTTCTTTCAGCAGGTGTCTAAACATCCGCTGAAAAAGAACGCCACGCCCTGTGGCATTTATCTACAAGTTATCGCTTTTGCGCAAAAACATCTATAGCTGTCGCTTTGCTTTCGCTACAAAAAACATCTGTAGCTGTCGCTTTACTTTCGCGCACATCTACAGGTCTAAGCTCAAAGCTAATTCTCGGCGCAATTATGCCGAGATATAATGGATCACTTTGTATGTTTATGGTGTCCAAAAGCAAGCTGAAAATTCTTAAGGTAATAAAACCAAAAATTCATCGGATTAATTCGTACACTTTCTATTGACCATTTTTAGACAATACGTTATAATTCTTTAGTACACAGCAAATGGTTATTTGCCTATTTGTGTATTGACGTGTGTTCGGAGGGAGGGAAAGAGAGATGTCAAAAACTGTCGTTCGCAAAAACGAATCGCTTGAAGATGCTCTTCGCCGCTTCAAACGTACTGTATCAAAAAGTGGTACAATTCAAGAAGTTAGAAAGCGCGAGTTCTACGAAAAACCTAGCGTAAAACGTAAAAAGAAATCAGAAGCTGCACGTAAACGTAAGTGGTAATTTAATTTCCCATTAAAAATCCCTACGTTCATAACACGCAATTGTATGATTCACTGAGCAGACAAAGATATACCTGAAATTAATCGCATGTCGGTTAATTTCAGGTATTTTACTTTAAACACTCAAAATTACGTACATATTGAAGAAGCCGAATGTAATCGCTCAGATTCATTCGGCTTTTATGTTATATTCTGATTGTATAAACGTAAATTAATAATTCACGGTATAATAAAATTATTAGGATTTTTGAAACTTTTCGGTTAGTCAGTCGTATATACAGGAGAGAAGCATGTTAGAAGGGAGGGAAAAAAATGCGGAGACGAAGAACCCTCAGTTATTTAATAGTTATTTGGATGACATTTTTGTTAGCGTTTCCATTAACGTCGGCTTTTGCAAGTAGTAAGGTGTACCACATACCTATTCATAATGAAGTAGAACGAGGACTTCACGCATTTTTAGAACGAGCTTTTAAAGAGGCGGAAGAAAAATATGCAGAGGCGATTATTTTAGATATTCATACGCCAGGCGGTTTCGTGAATGCAGCAGGTGATATTGCTATGCTAATGGATGCAACGGATATACGTAAGATTGCGTATATTAACAAAGACGCGCATTCTGCAGGTGCTTTTTTAGCCTTACATGCGGACGAAATCTATATGGTGCCAAATGGAACAATCGGGGCGGCTGCAGTAATTGATTCAGCAGGAAATGCAGCAGACTTAAAGGCTCATAGTGCATGGGTTGCTCAAATGGAGGCAGCTGCAGAATCTAAAAGACGTGATCCGATATATGCACGAGCGATGGCTGATGCATCTGTTAATTTACCGAAATTTCGAGCGGAAGAAGGAAAGTTATTAACTTTATCTGCTTCGGAGGCAGAAAAAGTGGGTTATTCGAAGGGGACGGTTTCGAATTTCCAAGAACTCTTAAACGCAACGCAATTAAAAGGCAGTGACATCGTGTCGGTAGAACCTACTTTTGCTGAAAAACTTGCTCGTTTTATTACGAATCCGATTATAGTTCCGATTTTATTGTCGATTGCAAGTTTGGGACTTGTAATTGAGCTATATTCGCCAGGTTTTGGTGTTCCGGGTATAATGGGATTGTCGGCACTAGGATTATTTTTCTTCGGGCATATGGTGGCAGGCTTCGCAGGTTATGAAACATTACTTTTATTTATTGTCGGCTTAGCACTTGTTGTTGCGGAGTTTTTTGTCCCGGGAGGTATTGTTGGTATTTTAGGTGGTGTGTTAATCTTACTAAGTCTAATACTGGCAGGTGCAAACATGATGCAAATGCTTGTAGCGATTTTCATTGCGCTTGTTGTATCAATAATAGGAATGGTGATCCTGATGAAATTTTTTGGTAAAAAATTGCATGTTTTAAACAAGCTAGTCTTGACGGATGCGACAACAACGGAAGAGGGCTATGTATCTAACGTGAATCGCACAGAGTTGCTCGGAAAAGTAGGTACAACGGTTACACCACTTCGTCCGGCAGGTACAATGCTATTTGGTAGTGAACGTATTGACGTAGTATCGGAAGGTGGCTATGTTGATGCTGGGAAACATGTAGAAGTTATTAAAGTAGAGGGCTCACGTATTGTTGTGAGACAAACAGAAAAAGAGATGGAGGAATAGCAAATGGGATTTGATTTAGCTTTAATAGGTCCAATTGCAGGGCTCGTCATATTATTTATTGTTGTCGCGGTATTCTTTACCTTTGTACCAGTGGCTCTGTGGATTTCTGCACTTGCTGCAGGTGTCCGCGTTAGTATTTTCACATTAATCGGTATGCGATTACGTCGTGTAATCCCATCACGAATTGTGAACCCATTAATTAAAGCACATAAAGCAGGTTTACCTGTGACGATTAATCAATTAGAAAGCCACTATCTAGCAGGTGGTAATGTTGACCGAGTTGTCAATGCGTTAATCGCAGCTCATCGTGCAAATATCGAGTTAACATTTGAACGTTGTGCGGCAATTGATTTAGCGGGGCGTGATGTATTAGAAGCTGTACAAATGTCTGTTAACCCGAAAGTTATTGAAACACCATTTATTGCAGGTGTTGCGATGAACGGGATTGAAGTAAAAGCGAAGGCACGTATTACAGTGCGCGCAAACATTGAACGTTTAGTCGGTGGTGCTGGTGAAGAAACGGTTATTGCCCGTGTAGGTGAGGGGATTGTTTCTACAATTGGTAGCGCCTCTAGTCATACGACAGTTCTTGAAAATCCTGATATGATTTCTCAAACTGTATTAGCAAAAGGCTTAGATTCTGGAACAGCATTTGAAATCTTATCGATCGATATTGCAGACGTTGATATCGGCAAAAACATTGGTGCTGAATTACAAATTGAACAAGCTCAGGCTGATAAAAACATCGCCCAAGCGAAAGCTGAAGAACGTCGTGCAATGGCTGTAGCGAACGAGCAAGAAATGATTGCACGCGTACAAGAGATGAAGGCGAAAGTAGTAGAAGCAGAAGCTGAAGTACCGCAGGCGATGGCTGAAGCTTTACGTTCGGGCAATCTTGGTATTATGGATTATATGAACTACCGCAACATTCAAGCAGATACAGCTATGCGAGACTCTATTTCTAAAGTAAGCTCAGATAAATCAGAAAAAAATGAACCTAACGAATAAAAAACGGAAAGGAGCGGTACTAATAAGTGGAACAATTAATTATATTTGTGATAATTGCCATAGTCAGCTCTATTTTCGGTAAAGCAAAAAAGAAAGAACAAACACCAATGCCTCCTTTTAATAAGGATTCACATGTTGATCCTCCTGTTATAAAAAAAGCGGAGATGACTTCAGAGCAACCTGCTTCTAAGTCCCAGAGCTTTGAGGACTTTGCACGTGAATTTTTAGGTGAATGGAAAAATGAACAACCTAAAGTGGAAGAGCCGAAAAAAATTGTCGAAGAAACAGGGAATAAGGACATTCCTAGCTATGCAGCTCCACCGTTAATCCCAACTGACAAAGTGAGTCGTACTTCGAATCGAGAAAGTATCGGTCGTTTAGCTGCTGGGAAAAAAGCTGCGGGAGTAGCTGAATCGCAATCTGCTTTTCAATTACCAACATCAAAAAAATCATTAATGCAGGCTGTTGTAATGGCAGAAGTTTTAGGTCCTCCTAAAGCAAAAAGAAAATAACTAGCATGTCCTCCTTTTTCGATGCATATATTGCCGAAGAAGGAGGCATTTTTTATGAGAAAACTATTTCAATTAACGCCACTACTTGAATTATTACAATATGATACATTAAAAATCATTGGCCCATATCGTTTTCTACATGCTGATGCTTCATCATGCTCTTTTATTTATGCAGACTATCATATTACTGTGCGTGGGAAATCAGTGGAAATTAATGCTCTTAAAGAAGAAATGCTTCATCTTTCTGTAGAGGATTTGCAGGAGCTTCATCTGAAAATGACAAAGGATATGGGTGTGAGCGATAATGTGGAATAATCGGCCAATTATCATACGTATAAAGCGCCATGAAAATGTTCATCCTTTTATTCAAGCATTGCATGCACAACATGTGCCATTAAAGCGGATTGTCTTTCGTGAGCAAGAGGTTACTTTTGAAACAACGATGCATTATCTACCAAAGATACGCCGAGTACGTAGTCGATACCGACTGAAAATGGCTATCTATTATGCAGATGAGCTTCAAGTTTTTCGAGCGCAGCTTTGGACTTTACTTGGTCTAGCGTTGATGATAGTAATACCATTGCTATGTGCACAGGTTATTTGGCGTATTGATATTAAAGCGGCAACGCCAGAGTTAGAGGAACGTCTAGGAAAGACCTTTCAAGATACATTTCAACTAGAAACACCCATTTCTAAAAAAGACTTACCCTCAGATGCTGTTATTCGTCAGAAGCTATTAGAAGGGCATCGAGATCTTTCATGGGTGCATATTGAAAAGCATGGTGGACGTGTAACTTTACGGCCTCAGGAATCTCCGAAACAAACTAAACAAACGAATGAGAAACTAGCAACGCATTTAGTAGCAACAAAAAGTGGTGTTATTACGAATTTTAATATTCAAAATGGTGAACGAAAAATTTCAGTCAACGATACTGCTTACGAAGGTGATGTTCTTGTAAGTGGCGTAATTGAAAGTGGCGAAGATCAAGTTTTTGTTGGGGCGAAGGGAGAGGTCTACGCTGATTATTGGCTCGAATGTTCATTTAAAATTCCAACAAAGCTAACGATGGAAACGCTACAACAGAAGCAGTGGCGTGTATTAGTGAAAGGCATTCATCAAGAAAAAGAAAAAATTGACTATGTGCAAAAGAAAGATATACCAAGCTGGCTCGATCAGTATGTATCGATTGTTGAAGAGCAGTACACTAAAAAAGTGCAAGTGGAGCTTGATGAATCCAAAAAAGATTCGCTGCTCTTACCATTACTTCATGAAAAGGTAATACGTTCATTACCTGCGAAAACGGTTATCAAAAAAGAAAACCTTTTACAGGTAAAGTGGGGGAATGGTACAGTTGAAGGGAAAGTTCTATTTTTAGTCAATGAAAATATTGCCAGTCCAATACAAGGCCCACAAGGAGAATGATTATGTCAGAACATTTAACTGTATTACAAGTGGATAATCCAAACGAAGCGGTTATGCTACTCGGAATTTCCGATGCAAATATGAAGTTAATCGAAGAGGCACTACAAGTCCACATTATTACACGTGGTGAACAAATTCAGCTTGCTGGTGAAGAGGATGCAAAGGAACATGCGACTTTCCTTTTACATGCTCTTCTAAAGGTCATTCGTAAAGGAATTAATATTGATCAGCGTGATGTTGCAACTGCTATTGAAATGACACAAAAAGGAACGATTGAATATTTTGCAGAACTTTATGATGAAGAAATTGCACGCACGACGAAAGGAAAGCCTATTCGTGCAAAAACAATCGGTCAACGTGAATACATACAAGCAATCCGTCATAAAGACGTTGTTTTTGGTATCGGTCCTGCTGGTACTGGGAAAACGTATTTAGCGGTAGTCATGGCAACGCAGGCGCTAAAAAATGGGCATGTTAAGCGTATTATTTTAACACGCCCTGCAGTAGAAGCAGGAGAGTCTCTAGGCTTTCTTCCGGGGGATTTGAAGGAAAAGGTAGATCCTTATTTACGACCTCTCTATGACGCTTTAAACGATATTTACGGGACAGAACAAACTCAAAGACTTATTGAACGAGGTACAATCGAAATTGCACCTTTAGCATATATGCGAGGCCGTACATTAGACGACGCCTTTGTTATTTTAGATGAAGCTCAAAATACGACACATCAGCAAATGAAGATGTTTTTAACGCGATTAGGCTTTGGCTCAAAAATGGTCATTACCGGCGACAAAACACAAATTGATCTTCCGAAAAACACGGAATCTGGGTTAATCGTAGCAGAACGTACACTAAAGTATGTAAAATCAATACACTTCCAAATTTTAGAACAGGGCGATGTTGTACGCCACCCAATCGTAGCAAAAATCATCAAAGCCTACGAAGAACAGCAACTTTAATAGGACCGCTAGCGGTCCTATTAAAGTCTGCACCGAAAGTGAAGTGAAACGGAACGACAGGTGCAACTAAGTTTAGAAAGTCTGCACCGAAAGTGAAGTGAAACGGAACGACAGGTGCAACTGGGTTTAGAAAATGTGCATCGAAAGTAGCGATTGTATAAAATTTAACAAACGTGAAAACACTTGGAAAATGGAAAAATTTGTGACAGCTATACAAATTGTATAGCTGTTTTTTTGCTTTCTTATACATTTTTCGGGAAAAATGTTTTTTGAATTGGTATGATAGTAGATAGATAGATAGATAGAGGAGGTGCCGGATGGAGAAACAATTAAAAAAATTTACAGAACTTATTGGCTTCCGCTACTTTTTAATTGTCGTTCTCATCTTAACAGGAGCCCTACAATTTGCTTTTATGTATGGCAATGTTAAAGGTGTTACATATGATTTTAAACCATTACAATTAGCGCCTGAAACAGTACGATCTACTAAAACGATAGAAGATACTTATAAAACACAGCAGGAACGAGAAAAAGCAGCAAATGCGGTTGCGCCAGTCTATCAATTTTCTGCGGATGTTGCTAAGCAGCGAGCTGCGATTGTAACGTCTTTATTTGACTATGTACTTGACGTAAAAGCGGATGTTGAGGGTAGCAAAGAACCTATTCCAATTGACGACCAAGTGACGAAGCTCCGTAAAAAGTTTGAATCCATAGATTCAGAGCAAATGCCGATTATCTTTACCGATTCACAGCTAGAAGGATTGTTAGTACAAAGTGAAGCAGATTTAAAAAGAACAAGTACGCAACTTTCAAAATCTGTGCAGGAATATTTGCAAAAATCTATTCGATCAGAAAATGTATTTGCGGGTCAAAATGATTTTGAGACAAAAATTCGTGGACAACGTGGCTATCCAGATAAAATATTTAATACGGTAGTTTTAATTGGACGGACGAGTATTATCGAAAACGAAACTGTAAACGAAGAACAAACGAAAATTCGAAAGGATCAAGCGAAGGAATCGGTTGAACCAACTCGAATTCTTCAGGGGCAAATCATCGTACAGGAAGGTCAAATTATTGATAATGAGGCATTTCGTCAATTAGAACTTTTAGGTATGGTCAGTAATAAGGCATCGATGAAACCGATTGCAGGGCTGATTATTTTAATACTTTTGGAAATGACGTTTATGTTTGTGTTATTTGAACGTTCGGATACAGATGAGCACAAGAAACGTAATGCCTTGTTGGTGACAGTAATTGTTTATGGTTTATCCATTTTGCTGATGAAATTTATAAGCCTAGTTTCTGGTGGCTTCGATGTTACGGTTGCCTTCCTTTTCCCAACAGCTTTGGCAACAATGCTTGTACGGCTCTTAGTGAATGATCGTGCTGCGGTACTCATTACGGTTATGACAGCGGCATCTGCGGGTGTTATTTTTCAAGAGGGTTATTCATCTGTTATGCAGATGGAAATTACACTGTATATAATTTTTGGAGGCTTTGCGAGCTTATTCTTTTTAGGTAGTATGGAAAAGCGCTCGCATATTCTACATGCTGTAGGTGTTATAGGGCTAGTAAATATGTCGTTTATCGCATTTTATTTACTGATGACACAATCTACTTACGGCTTGTCAGAGTTAGTGTATTACTTTATAGCGGCATTGATATCGGCGCTATTATCAGGTGCTCTTACAATGGGTCTGTTACCATTCTTTGAATCAGCATTTAGTTTATTGTCGTCGTTGCGTTTAATTGAATTATCGAACCCAAACCATCCGTTGCTGAAAAAATTACTAATGGAGGCTCCAGGAACATATCATCATAGTGTAATGGTGGCGAACTTAGCGGAGGCAGCATGTGAGGAAATTGGAGCAGATGGATTACTGGCTCGTGTAGGATGCTATTATCATGATATTGGCAAAACGAAGCGTCCTGCCTTTTTCATCGAGAATCAAATGTCTGGTATTAATCCACATGATTCATTGCCCCCAGAAAAAAGCGCGGAAATTATAATTGCGCATACAACTGACGGAGCTGAAATGCTAAAACGTTATAAGATGCCACAGGAAATTATCGATATTGCCTTGCAGCATCACGGATCTAGTCTGTTAAAGTTCTTCTACTTTAAAGCGAAGGAAGAAGGAAAATGTTTAGATGATACAAAGTACAGATATCCAGGTCCGAAGCCACAAACGAAGGAAGCGGCAGTGATTAGCGTTGCAGATAGTGTTGAGGCAGCGGTGCGATCGATGAAGGAACCGAATGCAGAGAAAATTCAAAAGTTGGTACGCGCAATAATTGATGATCGAGTACAAGACAATCAATTTGATGAATGCGATATTTCAATAAAAGAGTTAAAATGTATAGAGCGAGTACTTTGTGAAACGTTGAATGGAATTTTCCACTCACGAATTGAATATCCAAAGGCAGATAAGTAGGAGGATCTATGATTTTAACAATTGATTTTACAGATGAAACAAATGAAGTGGCTGCTGAGCATATGGAGCTTGTTGAAAAGCTTTTGCAGCATGCTGCAAAAATAGAGAATATGGAGCCGGAAACAGAAGTGTCAGTAACGTTTGTTACAAATGATGCGATTCAAGAAATCAACCGAGAATATCGTGACAAGGATCAACCGACAGATGTTATTTCTTTTGCCTTGGAGGAGTTAGGTGAGGGAGAAATAGAAGTAACATTTGAAGGGATGCCCCGTGTGTTAGGAGATATTATTATTTCAACAGATCGTACGAAAGAACAAGCAGAAGAATACGGGCATACTTTTGAGCGGGAATTAGGCTTTTTAGCGGTTCACGGTTTCTTACATCTACTTGGCTATGATCATATGGTGCCAGAAGATGAAAAGGTGATGTTCGGTAAGCAGGATGAGATTTTACAAACTTTCGGCTTAGGACGAGAATAAATGAATGTGCGCAAATTCGTACGCTCCTTTGGGTATGCCTTTAAAGGTATCATTACAGCCTGTACCGAGCAAAATTTCAAGTCCCACTTGCTAAGTGCAGGAATAGTTTTGATTGCTGGCTATTTTACGGATTTATCACATATTGAATGGTATATAGTGTTGCTATTAATAGCACTAATGTTAGTACTTGAAATGATTAATACTGCAATTGAACGAGTAGTGGATTTAGCTTCACCTAATATCCATCCGCTTGCAAAGCAGGCTAAAGATCTTGCAGCAGGCGCAGTACTTGTATTTGCGATATTCAGTGCTATAATCGGATTACTCATATTTATACCAAAATGGTTTTGATAGTACAAAAAATCATTAATCGGTCATGAAGTAGTAACAGTTGTGCTGAAGAAATATGATTTATTCAATTACGCCAAGGCGAAATGGATTTGTAGAGGAGAACATAATGACAATTGATATGCATGCATTACTAGAAGAATCAAAAAAAGCGCGTGAAAAGGCTTATGTACCTTATTCAAAATTTAAAGTTGGCGCGGCGATTTTAACGAAAAATGGAGAGGTTATTCATGGTTGCAATATTGAAAATGCTGGCTATAGTATGACCAATTGTGCTGAACGTACAGCCTTTTTCAAAGCTGTATCAGAAGGTATTTATGATTTTGAGGCGATCGCTATTGTAGCTGATACGGATGGGCCATGTGCGCCATGTGGGGCTTGTCGTCAAGTGATGATAGAATTTTGCAAACCATCTATGCCTGTATATTTAACAAACTTAAAAGGTGATGTCACGGTAACGTCTGTAGGCGAATTACTACCGTTTGCATTCACAACGGAGGATTTAGAGAATGCTGGAAAATAACAATGGCTATAAGTCAGGTTTTATCTCCATAATCGGTCGCCCAAATGTAGGGAAATCAACATTTTTAAACCGTGTTATAGGTCAAAAAATTGCGATTATGAGTGATAAACCACAAACAACACGAAATAAAGTACAAGGTGTACTAACAACAAATGATAGCCAAATGATTTTTATAGATACACCAGGAATCCACAAGCCAAAACATAAGCTAGGGGATTTTATGCTAAAGGTTTCTAAAAATACTTTGCGTGAAGTGGATGTTATTATGTTCATGGTAAATGCAGAGCAGAAACTTGGGAAAGGTGACGAATTTATCCTTGAAATGTTGGCGGGTAATCCAACGCCTGTCTTCCTAGTGATTAATAAAATTGATCAAATTCATCCTGATGAATTAATGGGGATTATTGAAAGTTACAAAGAGCGTTATGACTTTGCTGAAATAGTTCCAATTTCCGCATTACAAGGGAATAATGTTGAAAATTTATTAGCAACATTAGCGAAGTATTTACCAGAAGGTCCACAATATTACCCAGCAGATCAAGTAACAGATCATCCTGAGCGTTTTATTATTTCAGAGTTAATTCGTGAAAAAGTGTTACATTTAACGCGTGAAGAAATACCCCATTCCATTGCTGTTGTTATTGATAAAATTCGCCGTGATGAAGAAAATGAAGATAAAATTCGTGTAGCAGCAACAATTATCGTGGAAAGGGATTCTCAAAAAGGGATAGTCATTGGTAAACGTGGAGCGCTATTAAAAGAAGTAGGGATACGTGCAAGAAAAGATATTGAAATGCTTCTTGGTTCAAAAGTGTATTTAGAGCTTTGGGTAAAGGTACAAAAGGATTGGCGAAATAAATCAACACATTTACGTGACTTCGGTTTCCGTGATGATGAATATTAATAGGAAAAGCTGTTAAGTTCCAAAGCTTACTAACATTCCTGCTTATCGCTGTAGTTTTAAATGGAGCTGTCCAATAATTATTGGAGAGCTCTATTTTCACTTCTTTCAGCAAGTGTTTTTTGTAGCGAAAGCAAAGCTACAGGTATTTGGACACTGCTGAAATAGAGGGACGCAGTCTAAGGACACCACATCTTGTGGCATTATAGCTGTGCGAAAGCGAACGACTGTGCAATACATGACTGAGTGACCAACATCGTGTTGCTGTCGCTACGTTAGCTCTAAAGCCTCCGGACGCGCATTATTGATTGCAAAGCTTGTAGAAAGGAGGAGGATCGATGCTTCATAAATGGGAAGGAATTGTCCTAAAGGTGCGTGCCTATGGGGAATCAAATAAAATTGTAACATTACTAACAAGAGAAGCAGGAAAGGTTGCAACAATGGCGCGTGGAGCGAAGAAGCCTTCCAGTAGGCTAGCATCTGTGACACAGCCATTCACGTATGGCATGTTTATGGTACAGCATCATACCGGTATGGGGACATTGCAACAAGGAGAGCATCTAAATTCAATGCGTCATATTCGTGAGGATATAATGGCAACGGCCTATGCAAGTTATATAATGGAGCTTGTCGAACGTGTAGTAGAAGAGGGGAAACCAGAGCCACTTGCATTTGATGTGCTCCTTCAAGCATTACAAGCAATTGAGGAAGGTTACGACCCGGAGGCCATTACATTGTTCGTTGAATGGAAAATGCTACCCTATACAGGTGTGCAGCCTATATTACATGCTTGTGCTGCTTGTGGGGCAGTAGACGGTGAATTTGCATTTTCTTTTGTGCAGGGAGGTTTTTTGTGTCATCGTTGTTATCATCATGATCCTTATATCATTCGATTAACACCGACTCAGCTTAAGCTTATCCGAATGTTCTATACTGTTCCAATTGACCAAATTGGGAAATTAGAATTAAAAAAGGAAACCAAATATTTTATTAAAAAAATAATTACAACAATTTACGAAGAACAAACAGGAATTCGTTTTAAGACTAAAAAATTTATTGAACAGCTTGAAAGAACGCCTGAATTTCAGTTAAGAACGAGTACCGATCAAGTAAAAAAGCCAGAAGACCATTAATTATGATCTTCTGGCATTTTACTTTTTACATTACAATATATTAATATTCTTCTGGATCTTCCAAGAACTCGTAAGAAGCAGCCCATTTATTAGCGATTTTTAGAAAATCAATATATAGGTAAGCAGTTTCACCATTTTTACCTGTTATATGTAAAATAGATGTGCCTTCTGCTAATGGTGTAACATTTACTTTCTTATCCTTTATTGTCGCTTTCACAGCAGCTGGCTCAGAATTAAATTTTTCTAAGGCAACATGTGTTGGCTCGAACGATAGATCGCTACTTGAAAACGTTAACTCATCTGTAACTTGATACAAATCAATACTACGCACGAAATCATATGTATTGACATCAGCAGCCATTATTTGTTGTTGAGTACCGTTAGTGAAAGTAAGCATATATTGACCATTTTTAAAGATAGAAAGTGTAGCAGAATTAGTCGTTGGTTTAAAACTATATAATTCAGGAGATAAAGCTTGACCATCTGCAGTTTGAATACTTACCTTAGTAGGAACAAATTTTAAATTACTTTCCATTAAGTTTAGCGGTAAGTTTTCTGCATAATCCTCTTCTTTCACTTTTTGAAGCGTTGTTTGTAGCTTTCCGTTTACTTTCTTCACATTTACTAAGTAATAGACATCTGTAAATTCTTCCGTATCTTCTTTAAAGCCCGTAATAACTAATTTTCCTGTGCCTTCTTTAAGCGGTTTAATTGTAATGGACTCTGTCATATAATCTTCTTCATCTTCAACCCATGTAAAGATATCCTCTGCGGGGTTAATGCCGCCATAAGAAGCAAAGATATAGTCTTGCTTAAATTGGCTAGCAAAAATTGTGACGTTGCCTTGAGCTTTTTCAGCACGTACAACAAAAAGTGCTAACTGGGAGCGTTTTACATTTGTTTGTGGTCCGAAGGTAGTAGGCGTTGTACCTTTTGTAATGCTATTGGCAAAAAGTGTTTTTATATATGGTTCGTATTCGCTACCTTCGTCGACATCATCGAAAGGAATGTAAATGCCGTTTGTAATTGGTAATTTAAAACCTTTTACAATCATTTTTGACATTTGTCCACGTGTAATATTTTTAGTTGGGTTGAAATAGCCATTAGTTCCGCTAATAATACCTGCATTTGCTAAAGCAGCAATTGCGCCATAATTTGGATCGCCGGGTTTTATATCCTTAAAATTTGGATTTTTCACATGAACCGTATCTAGCTTTAAAATACCAGCTAAAATTTTCGCAGCTTGTGTACGAGTAATTGAATTCTCAGGTTTAAAAGTGCCATCGGGGTAGCCTGATATAATGCCACGTTGAGCTAAGTTAATAATAGCTTGACCTTCTTCAGATGACACATTTTTTACATCGGAGAATACCGATGCAGCATGTGCCGGGGGTGCAATGACAATAGCGCTTGTTGCTAGTGCTGATGCCATTGCGATGTGATAAAAACGATTGCTTTTCAAAAAAATTCCTCCAAAGTACATAAAAAATTTTTATAGCTAGGACCATCCTGTTAAATAGGTTGGAATCTCCATGAATTGTTAAATTATTGTTATTTAACGTTTAAGATTAACTATAATACTTTATTTATATCAAAATGATGAAGATGAGAATAGAGGGAATTATATGATGTTAAAAATTAACATGGATAAAATGCTTGTTCATCAACAAGTATTAGCTATTAATTCCTTATCGACTGGGACGTATTTTAGGTGAGATAAAATATATAAAAATGATTTCAATAATGTAAAATTTTCTTAAAAGGTAATCTTTGTATAGTATTGTGAGATTTTTACTAGTAGTATTAGGACGAAATGAGTGATTTTTTGTAATTTACAGAAAATATTGTTTGTGATATAAATTTAACTATAAATTATAAAAATATGCTTTTAGTTCTATTGTATAGGATTTTCTATCTTTTTTATGGTTGTTGATAGCTGTTGTTAACAGAATTGGTTAGATATAAATTACTGAATTTTGAATAGTTTTTAACATAAACATAGTATTAATGATTCATTTGTATACCATAAACTAGTTGAAAAGGCATTTTAATCTATGCTATTGTAAATAATATAGATGATCTTTAACTTCTTTCAGCGTATGTCCAAACGTCCGTTGAAAGAAGTTAAAGCCTCCAAAACGCAATTGTGCCGAGGCATAATTGATGAACAACGCAGTCTATCGAAGAAGGAGGGAGTCACATAATGCTTGGATATTGCATATGTGGCAGAAAATATGCTAAGAAAAGTGACGTTAAGTATTGATGAAGTTGAAGCCAATGATATTTTAGCTGAAGATATTTTTTCTGATTATCGTTTACTCGCTAAAAAAGATTTAGTTTTAACGGAACGAATTATTGCTTTACTTAAGCTTAGAAAAGTAGACCAACTATCTGTATATTTACCAACTAATTCAGTCCGAATTGTTCATGATTTAAGTATGCAGCATACAAAGGATTGCTGGGATATATTTGCACCACTACTCGATAAGAAGGATGACGTAGGAGAGTATAAAGATAAGGTGAATACCCTTTTTATGACTACATTAGAAAATGTTGTGCATGAATTGCGCTATGGTCAAATTTTAAAAAGTACCCAAGATACTACTTATGTACAAAGTGTTTTTGCACAAATTTTAGAAAAAAAACATCGCTATGAATTACTTATGCGATTAAAGGAATGGGATGAGTATTCCTTTGTTCATTCATTTGATGTTTTCGTTTTAGGTACTATCTTTGCACGTTATTTAGGGTTAACTGATATTGTAACGCTAGCAAGGGGCTATTTGTTCCATGATATTGGGAAGGTGTTTATCCCGCAAGAAATATTAAATTTAAAACGAAAATTATCAGAAGATGAGTTTGACATTGTTAAAACTCATACGACTAAAGGTTATGAGTTGCTCTTAGAAAATGGGGAAGAGGATATTGCCTATTTAGCACGTGATCATCATGAACGCTTTGCCGGTAAAGGTTATCCGAATCAGCTTTGTGAGGACGATATGCGTAAGGGAGTTCAATTACTGCAAATTATAGATGTTTATTCAGCTATGACATCAAAGCGTGTATATCATTCGGGATATGCTGCAACAGATGCATTAGCTGTTTTATATCGTGATCGACATTTATATAACGAGAAATTTATGCACAAATTTGTAGAGTGCTTAGGGATTTATCCTGTTAACTCGGTCGTTCAATTATCAAATAATCGAAGTGCACAAGTAGAACTTGTCTATGATTTATTCCCAACGTTACCTAAAGTTAAGTTGTTGGATGAACAAAAGTCAATGATTTTACCTTTAAATTATAATGTGAAAATTGCGAAAATGATTGATTATCGTGCGAACAGCTTTGAAGAAATTTTTAATTTATTTATAGAACAATTAATTCGTTGTGACGAAAATGGCTTAAGAGTCTACTTTAATAAATTAATAGATCATTTACATCCTAAAGAAATTATTTTAAAAATATTTTTACCTGCCTTTCGAATTCTACGTTTATTAACAAGGGAAATTCAAACAGATGTGAAAAAATACAGGAACTCTATTACTATATTAAAGAAACTGTTAGAAGAGCAATTACATATATTGTATATGGATTATCAGCATGAGAAAACAACGATATTAGTTGTGGAAACTTCACTACGTGAAAATTTCTTCATTAAACTTGTGCAAAGTATTTTGTATATTGATAAAATTGTGCCGTTCTTTATTAATCCAGATGATGACCAGAGCATTACGCAATTAATGGAACATTGTAAAGTAAATGTAGCGTACTTTATTGGGGAAGAGCTGACAGTTGATAAGAGAGTTCGCACGATGCGAGAAGGAACATTCCTTTTTTATTCGCTTGTAGATATTGAGGAACTACTTATTAGTTTAGTAGGCATGAATATGAAAAGGTTTTCATTTGAGGAGAAAATGCAAGAGCGCTTGTTTTCATTATTAAAGACATAAGGAAGAGGGAGTCGCTTAAAATGCGACTCCCTCTTTATACTGATGAATTTTAGAATTGAAGATGTTTTTCGATGTATGCTTTCACATCTGTAATTGGCATACGAACTTGATCCATTGAATCGCGATGACGCACTGTAACTTGACCATCCTCTTTTGAGTCAAAATCGTAAGTGATACAGAATGGTGTACCAATTTCATCTTGACGACGGTAACGTTTACCGATTGATTGTGACTCGTCAAAGTCAACTGGGAAAGATTTACGAAGCTCTGCCCAAACATCTGTAGCTTCATCCGAAAGCTTTTTAGAAAGTGGTAGAACTGCAGCTTTAAATGGTGCTAGAGCAGGGTGGAAGCGTAAAACTGTACGCTTATCATCCCCTTCAAGCTCTTCTTCGTCATAAGCATCGCAAAGGAATGCTAATGTTACACGGTCTGCACCTAAAGAAGGCTCGATACAATATGGAACATAACGTTCGTTTGATACTGGGTCAATGTAAGTGAAATCTTCACCAGAATGCTCCATATGCTGTTTTAAATCGAAATCTGTGCGATCCGCTACGCCCCATAGTTCGCCCCAACCGAATGGGAATTTAAATTCAATATCAGTTGTAGCATTTGAGTAGTGAGACAATTCGTCTTCTTCATGATCACGAAGACGCATAGAATCTTCCTTCATGCCTAAATTTAATAACCAATTTTTACAAAATTCTTTCCAATATGCGTGCCATTCAAGGTCTTCGCCAGGTTTGCAGAAAAATTCAAGTTCCATTTGTTCAAATTCACGTGTGCGGAAAGTGAAGTTACCTGGTGTAATTTCGTTACGGAATGATTTACCGATTTGTGCAATACCGAATGGTGTACGTTTACGCATTGAACGTTGTACGTTTTTAAAGTTTACGAAAATACCTTGTGCTGTTTCTGGGCGTAAATAAATTTCATTAGTAGAAGATTCTGTCACACCTTGGAATGTTTTAAACATTAAATTAAATTGACGAATATCTGTAAAATCAGCTTTACCACAATCCGGGCACACTACGTCATACTTAATCATCGTTTCTTTCATTTGATCAAATGTCATACCATCGACAATGATTTCATCGCCTTTTGCTAGCGCAGCGTCCTCGATAATTTTGTCAGCACGATGGCGCGCTTTACATGCTTTACAATCAATCATTGGGTCATTAAAGTTGCCAACGTGACCAGAAGCAACCCAAGCTTTTGGGTTCATTAAAATTGCAGCATCTATTCCAACATTGTGCTCTGATTCTTGGACAAACTTTTGCCACCACGCTTTTTTAACATTGTTTTTTAATTCAACACCTAGTGGACCGTAATCCCAAGTGTTTGCTAAGCCTCCGTAGATTTCAGAACCAGGGAAGACAAAGCCGCGATGCTTCGCTAAAGATACGATTGTTTCCATTGATTTGTTTGCCATAAAAAATAGCCTCCTTCATAGTTTTCACAGAGTGAACATTGATTTTGTTTTAGCGAATCTATACAATTCGCTAGAGATTTTTTTAATTTAGGTAGGACTAAATTAAAAATAGCACCCGTCTCCGGGCACAATGAATGCCCAGGGACGAGTGCTAAAACCCGCGGTTCCACCCTGATTGTTTTAAACACGTTGTTTAAAACCTCTTTTCAAAAAAGTTAGCTCAAGGAGTGCCTTTTCTCTGTTACTATGTAGACTTTCACCATCTTCTACTCGCTTTAAAGTGGAACAGATACTTTTTTCCTATCATCGCCTATAAAACGCAAATCGCTCGAAAATACATTTAGAGCAAGCGTATGTGTCAATATTGTAGCATGTAGTTCTTTTCTTCGCAATAATTATTAAAATAGTATATAATAATTGGAGCATAAGTATAACACTATTAGATTTGAGGCGGTGAGTCCAATCGAACTCAATAAACGTCAGGAAGACATTTTACAAATTGTGAAAGAAAACGGCCCAATCACAGGCGAACATATTGCAGAACGTCTCAATCTGACAAGAGCAACTTTAAGACCAGATTTAGCAATACTCACAATGGCGGGCTTTTTAGATGCTAGACCTCGTGTTGGCTATTTCTATTCAGGTAAAAAAGCATCCGTTACATTGACGGATAGTATTAACAATTTAAAAGTGAAAGATTTCCATTCAGGGCCAGTTGTTGTACCGGAAACAATGACTGTTTACGATGCGATTTGTTTCATGTTTTCAGAGGATGTTGGCACACTCTTTGTCGTAGATAAAAATGAGTTTTTAACAGGGGTACTTTCTCGAAAAGATTTACTACGAACAAGTATTGGCACACAGGATTTAAACAAAATTCCTGTACATATAATTATGACACGAATGCCAAATATTTCGTACTGTGAGAGAGCAGATTCTTTAGTTGTTGCAGCGAATAAACTAATAGAACGAGAAGTTGATTCGCTACCAGTAGTAGAGCCACAAGAAGGTGGTTTGAAAATCGTTGGACGTCTTACAAAAACAACGATTACACGAGCTTTCTTATCACTGGCACAGAATGACTAAATAGTTGAAGGAGAGCAGCATGAAAAGACTACGGGTTTTTGTTGTATCTGATTCAGTCGGTGAAACTGGTGATCAAGTAGCGAAAGCGGTTATTAGCCAGTTTCGACCTAGTTTGGAAAACACAGTAATTCGCCGTTTTCCTCATATACAATCAGAGGAGCTCATTCGGAAAATTGTATGCCTTGCAGCGAAACAGAATGCATTTATTGTATACACGCTTGTTCGCCAGGAGATGCGATCGTTATTACATGAATTGTGTGAGCATGAAAATGTCTATGCTGTCGACATCTTAGGGCCTGCTTTAAAAACAATGACAACATTTGTGGAAGAATTCCCATTAGAAGCACCAGGAATTGTTCACCAGCTAGATGATGATTATTTTAAAAAAATAGAGGCTATTGAATTTGCAGTAAAATATGATGATGGTAGAGATCCACGTGGTCTTTTACAGGCTGATATTGTGTTAGTCGGTGTTTCACGTACCTCTAAAACACCGTTATCACAATATTTAGCACATAAACGCTATAAGGTGGCGAACGTACCTTTAGTACCAGAGGTGGAGCCACCAGAAGAACTATTACAAATTGATCCGAAAAAATGTTTTGGTTTAATTATTTCTCCTGATAAATTAAACTCAATTAGAAAAGAGAGACTAATGTCTCTTGGATTGAATGATGATGCTATCTATGCGCAGCATAATCGAATATTAGAGGAAATCCAACATTTTGAAAAAATTGTCGCTACAATCGGTTGTAAGGTTATTGATGTGACAAACAAAGCTGTTGAGGAAACAGCGAACGTCATTATTGAGCATATCTCGAACTGTAAATAAGAAACGAATGATGATAAACCACCTCATGGATAGAGGCGGTTTTTTTGAGTGGTTTTGAAAATAGTATAGATAAAAACTAATTTTTGTTTTATAATAATAAAATTGTGGTAAAAATATTTATTAAGAGAAAAATCCTATTTTTTTGTCGAGAAATAAAGGATTTTTAAATCGGATAGCGAATTGTGTTTTAGAACGTAATTTAAAAGATGGTGATAAGATTTGGCAGGGAAGATTCCTGAAGAAGTGATTGAACAGATTCGCTCACAATCGGAGATTGTTGATGTCATAAGCGAATACATGCAGCTTACAAAGCGTGGGCGCAATTGGTTTGGGCTCTGTCCATTTCATGGAGAACAAACGCCATCTTTTTCTGTGTCATCAGACAAACAAATTTTCCATTGCTTTGGTTGTGGTGCAGGCGGTAATGCTATTACTTTTGTTATGGATATAGAAGGTATTTCTTTTCCTGACGCTGTCGTGAAACTTGGTGAACGTGTTGGCATACAGTTAGATATTGGGCCAAGTTTACCTGAAGTAACGAAAAAGGTATCTAAAGCGGAAGAAAGGATGAAAGAAGCTCACGCTTTTGCAGCAGATTTTTTTCATCATTTACTGTTAAATACTGAAGATGGTGAAGAACCTTTAAATTATTTGCTAGAAAGAGGATTTACAAGGGAACTTATAGAATCTAATAGCATTGGATGGTCTCTTCCAAGCTTTGATGCATTAACGATATTGCTTGAAAGAAAAGGTTATAACTTACAAGAAATCGCGGAAAGCGGTTTAGTAATTAAGCGTGAAGGGGAAGAACGCTATTTTGATCGTTTTAGAGGGCGTATTATGTTTCCCATTCGTGATGAGAACGGAAAGATTATAGCATTCTCAGGGCGAATCCTTTCATCTACTGGTGAAGAGGCAAAATATTTAAATAGTCCAGAATCACCAATTTTTCAAAAGAGTGAAGTGCTATATAACCTAGATAAAGCACGAACCTCGATTAGAAAAAATCGTCAAGTAGTATTGATGGAAGGGTTTATGGATGTTTTAGCAGCAACCTCTGTGGGTGTAACGAATGCTGTAGCAACAATGGGCACTTCGCTTACGAATCAGCATATCACAAAGCTAAAGCGCTTAGTAGAGCAGATTACGATTTGCTATGACGGTGATAATGCTGGGTTTGATGCGGCGAAAAGAGCAGCACAGTTACTTCAAACGGAACGTATGAAAGTCAATATTGCGGTGTTACCAGATAAGCTAGATCCCGATGAATACATTCGTAGTTTAGGTGGACAAGCCTTTAAAGAACAAATTTTGGAAAACCCTCATGCGTATATTGCTTTTATGATGATGCATGCTAGACGAAATAAGAACTTTCAGTTTGAAAATGATACGCTTCAATATATTCAAGAAGTTCTTGAACAACTGGTAGGTAGATCATCACCAGTTGAACGAGATTTGTATATAAGACAGCTATCGAAAGAAACAAACATCTCGGAAGAAGCAATTTATGCTCAATTCCGAAAGCTAGAGGCCAATCAGGTTCGTTCCGCAAAAGTGGAAATGCCTGTTCAAACGCCTTCGATGCCGGTCACTCAGCAACATAAGCCTATGGACGCAGCTGAACGTGCCGAACGTTTATTACTGGCTCATATGCTTCATAATATAGATGTAGTGGACAGGGTATTACGTAGTGAGCAAAAAGATCCATTTGTACGAGATGCTTATATGGCAGTTTTTGTTCGCTTAGTAGGATTTTATGAGGAATATGGTCATCCTGATTATCAGCGTTTTGTTGAGATATTAGATGACGCTGAATTACGCAAGATTGTAATGGAAGCGGCATTAGCGGAAAGAGATCCCGACCAAGCAGATGCAGAGGTCACGGACTCCATACGTCAGCTGCAAAAATATAGAATTGAGCAAGAAATTCAACAAAAGATGCATGAGTCAAAGGAAGCGGAGAAGATGCATGAGTATGCGCGTGCACTTGAAATCGCCCAACAGATTATTCATTTAAGAAAATCGTTATCGGCGATTTAACCCGATTCGGTTGTTTAGAAGGAGGAAGGTTTATGGCGGACAAGTCAGAACGTTCAAAAGAGGTAGAAGTAGAAATTACATTAGATGAAGCAAAAAAAATACTACAAGAAAAAGCAAAAACAGAAGGTGAAATTTCTATGAAAGAAATTTCAGAGAAACTAGCGCCTTATGAATTAGAGAACGAAGAGATTTTCCACTTTGCTGAGGATCTTGAAAAGGCAAAAGACATTCAAATCATTGGAAAAGAAGAGTTTGAAGAAGAAAGCTTAATGAAAGAAGAAGCAAACGAAGAGACTTTTGATTTAAATGATTTGAGTGTACCACCAGGTGTTAAAATAAATGACCCTGTACGTATGTATTTAAAAGAAATTGGTCGGGTTGATTTACTTTCTGCCGAGCAAGAAATTGCCTTAGCTGAGCGTATTGAGCAAGGTGACGAAGAAGCACGTAAACGCCTAGCTGAAGCGAACTTACGTCTTGTTGTATCGATTGCAAAGCGCTATGTTGGCCGTGGAATGCTATTCCTTGATCTAATTCAAGAGGGGAATATGGGTCTTATCAAGGCTGTTGAGAAATTTGACTACCGTAAAGGTTTTAAATTCTCCACTTATGCAACATGGTGGATTCGCCAAGCGATTACACGTGCAATTGCGGACCAAGCACGTACAATTCGTATTCCAGTGCATATGGTAGAAACCATTAATAAATTAATTCGTGTACAACGCCAATTACTACAAGACTTAGGTCGCGAGCCATCTCCAGAAGAAATTGGTGAGGAGATGGATTTAACACCTGAAAAAGTACGTGAAATTTTAAAAATTGCACAGGAACCAGTATCTCTTGAAACACCAATTGGAGAAGAAGATGATTCACATTTAGGAGACTTTATTGAGGATTCAGAAGCTCAATCTCCATCTGACCATGCAGCTTATGAATTGTTAAAAGAGCAATTAGAGGATGTGCTAGATACATTAACTGACCGTGAAGAAAATGTCCTTCGCTTACGTTTCGGTTTAGATGATGGTCGCACACGTACATTAGAAGAGGTAGGGAAGGTATTTGGTGTAACACGTGAACGTATTCGCCAAATTGAAGCGAAGGCTCTTAGAAAGCTACGTCACCCTTCTCGCAGCAAACGTTTAAAAGACTTCTTAGAATAAAGACAAAAAGTTGGGCTATCTAATTAGTATAATGACTAATTGGATAGCCCTTTTTTAGGCTACTATTATATTCACATGAAATAGGAGAATACATGTGAACGTGAAGTAATACCCGCGCAAAATTGTCATCATTTTCCCTAGAACCTACTAAACATAGTAAATATTTTTTCGATAAATGTTATAGCGAGTAATTAGAATGAGTCAATCTTGATTATTTTTGCTACTTTATACAGATGTGTTATTAACAATTTTAAGATAAAATTGTAATAACAACCATTATTAAGCAATGTTTGGAGTATACACTATGACAAATCCTCGAAAAAAAATAATCTTGAATGAGATTTTGTTTTGGAAGCAAAATAAGCTATTACCAGAGCATTACTGTGATTTTTTAGCGGCTCTATATGCAGAGGGGTCAGATATAGAGGAGTTAGAACCAGTACATCATAAACAGGCTATATTCCCTTTAGAAAAGAGAAGGCTGCTACTTATAATTGCAGGTATATGTATTGCAATGATTACGTTGCTGTCTATTTATTTTACAATATCGTCCTTAATGATAATTTTAACGGTTGTCGTTGGCATAGCTGCAGTGATATTATTTTTGACGGCGTTTCGGATGGCAAGAAAAAATGATCTTCTAGCCCCTGTTTTTCATTTGTTAGGTGCTATTTTATTATTTAGTATGTCTATTCGAATTTACACTACATATTTTAATGGCAATAATAGTGCATTGTTTTGCTTGATTGCAGCAAACTGTGGGGTTTGGCTTTGGTCAGGTTTAAAAATGAAGCTACTTTATTTTACGGTCTCAGGTGTCCTAGGTTTTCTGGCATTGATTAGCTACTATATCATAAACGTTTGATAGGAACTCATTTTGTAAAATAGTTTCGCTGACAAAGACAAGAATCTGTTTGCTTTCCAATAGCTAACGGATTCTTTTTTGTTTTAAAATTATGTCTGTAATGGAGCTTACACTATGTTGATGAAGACTATAATCGTATAGCTTATTTAGCGAATGGATGATTACATAAAGAAATTTTGATTTTCTTAGTATATGACAGTACAAAGAGAGGAAAGATAACAGCGTGGAAGGAAGTCGTTCAGAAGATAATAGATAGTCCAAATATTGGGGATTTCAAGACATATTTTATCCAATAGTTACAGAAATGTCGAAATTGTTACAAACAAAGGAAAACTTAGCGAATAGGCTTTTCGTTTTATGGTTAATGAAGTACAATATTAGATGTTGACTGATTCTATATTATCATAGAAGTAGATTTACAATGAGGAGGGGAAACATATGAAAAACAATCCAGTCGTTCCTTACATCTTAATTTTAGCATTTGGTATTGGTCTTATTTTCTTTATGTCTTTAATGGGCGCAGAGAACAAAAAGGAAATCACTGCTGAAAAAGAGGGTGGTGGCGAAAAAACAGAAGCTACTGATGACTCTGCATTAGTACAATCTTGTGTTAGTTGTCATGGTACTGACTTAACTGGTGGTATGGGTCCAAATCTACACGGCAAAGATGAAGCTCGTATCGTAGATGTTTTAACAAACGGAATCCCAGGAACTCCAATGACGCCTGGTATGAAAAACGAAGCGGAAGCGAAAGCAATCGCTAAGTACATTTCAACTCTAAAATAGTCTAACAAAAGTAGCTGTACTGAAAGCGTTTAATCGTAATCGGTACAGCTACAATTTATTTATTTTCATTTCAGTTAATGAAAAATGGAGTTACTCAAAATTTGAGTCAACTCCATTTGTTTTTTTTCGCGACATCATACATACTAAGAAAGAACACTATTTAAGACAGGCGGTAAAAATAAATGAACGCACAAAAATTATCAAAGCGATTAGAAACAGTAGCAAAATATGTACCCTCTGGTGCAGTTGTAGCCGATATTGGTAGCGACCATGCCTATTTGCCATGCTACTTAATTCATAAAGGTATTGCTTCTTACGCAATAGCAGGGGAAGTTGTGAAAGGACCATTTGAATCAGCAGTTGGACAAGTGCAAAAAGAAGGCTTAACAGAAAAAATTACAGTACGGCTCGCGAATGGCTTAGCGGCTGTCGAAGAAGCTGACCATGTAGATACAGTTACGATTGCTGGAATGGGTGGACCTCTTATTGTTTCCATTTTGGAGAAGCATCCTGAAAAATTGCAAGGGGTAACAAGGCTTATTTTGCAACCAAATATTCATGCTAAAGTGATTCGCGAATGGGCATTAGCAAATAATTGGGCAATCCAGGACGAAGAAATTTTAGAGGAAGACGAAAAAATTTATGAAATTCTTGTTTTGCAAAGAAGCACAATGACGTTATCGGAACCGGAAATTTTATTTGGTCCGAAATTAATGCAACGAAAATCACCATCATTTATAAAAAAATGGTCACGTGAAAAAGAAAATTGGCAGCGTGTATTAAAGTCCATTGAAGGCGCAGATCAAACACCTGAAATTGAAGAAAAACGTGCAGAGTTAGTAGCTCTACTCAATTTAGTGGAAGGGGTTCTATGAGATGAAAACAGTTAACGGTCAGGAAATTATACAATTGTTCGAATCATGGTCGCCTAAAAAACTAGCATGTATGGAAAATGACCCAATTGGTCTTGCGATCGGTACATTAAATAAACCTGTTAGTAAAGTATTGGTCACATTAGATGTTAATGAAGCAGTTGCTGAGGAAGCTATTGCACAAGGATGTGAGCTAATAATAGCGCATCATCCACCGATTTTTAGACGACTTTCAAATATTCGTACGGACAATCCAGCTGGGCGTTTATATGAAAAGCTACTAAAAAATGATATTGCCGTTTATGCTGCACATACGAATTTAGATGTAGCTGAAGGCGGTGTTAACGATTTACTAGCGGATGCTTTACAGCTTGAAAACCGTTCTATTTTAGAAGAAACATATGCGGAAAATATGTTGAAGCTAGCAGTTTTTATACCGACTACAAATGCCACTGATTTACGTGAGGCATTAGCAAAAGCAGGAGCAGGTCGTATTGGAGATTATGAAGCGTGTAGCTATACTACATTAGGAGAAGGGCGTTTCCGTGCACTAGAAGGTGCAAATCCACATGTGGGTTCTATTGGTGAAATACATGTTGAAGAAGAAGTGAAGGTAGAAGTTGTATTTCCTGAATCTATAAAAAATCGTGTATTAAAGGCAATGTTAAACGCACATCCATATGAAGAACCAGCTTATGATATCATTCGCTTAGACCAGCAAACGAATGTAATGGGCTTAGGACGAGTTGGTTATTTACCACAAGAAATGACGCTTCATGAATTTACGCAATTCGTTAAACAGCAGCTAGCCGTACCCGCTGTCCGCGTTGTTGGTGATTTACAGTCGAAGGTGAAAAAAGTTGCGCTTGTCGGTGGCGACGGCAATAAATATATCTATTCTGCGAAGCGTGCCGGGGCGGATGTATTTTTAACAGGAGATATGTATTTCCATACTGCACAGGACGCTCAAGCAATTGGTCTACAAATCGTAGACCCAGGACATCATGTGGAGAAAGTGATGATTGCAGGAGTAGCTAACAAGATGGCAAGAATGTGTAAGGATAAAAAATACTCTGTTGAATTTGTACAATCTACTATTCATACAGAACCTTTTTTATTCGTGTAAGAGAGGGGAATATCTATGGCGCATGAAAGACCTGCCGGCAATAAGGCCGGCAAGTTATGGATGATGGTTGGTTTGCTGATTGCTGTATTTGGGGTAGGTTTGACATTGATGACGAATACGATGAATGCCAAAAAAATTGATACTATGACAGAGCAATGCGAAAAAGACGGTGGAGAAGCCATTGTCTCAAAGGAAAAGAATTTTCTATCAACAAACTATTCATTTAAATGTAAAAAGTAAGAATAACAAGGCTGAATTATCGTAGTTATTATATTTCAGTCTTTTTGTGTAGAAAACAAAACGCTTAAGGAAATCTTTGTGAATGTTGTGCTCTAAAAATGAGGGTGATTTCCGTTCCAGGCTACTCGCTTTCCTGTGGGCGAGCGTCGAGCCGCTTCCTCCGCTAAAGGAACGAAGGCTAAAAGCATCACATCCTGTGATAACGCCTTCGTGACCAACATCGTGCTGCTGTCGCTACGTTGCACTCACGCTTTCGCGCAAAAAACATCTGTTGGCCCGAGACTCTGGAGCGAGCTTCGCGAGTGAAGCGGCTCACCGGACGCCCCCAGGAAGCTCTGCTCTGCGCGAAAGCGAAGCGGCAGCAACAAAGCGCCCAGCCGGAACGGAATTCACCCCCTCGTTTTGTCGAATAGCCAAACATAATTTATTGTGAAACTTTAATATAATTGACATAATACGGAATATGAAGACTGAATTATAGTATTTAATATAATTCAGTCTTTTTGTGTATGCATGAATTAATTTTAGAGTATTATGATAGGTGAGTATAAATTGCTATGAGAGGGGATTTTTGGATTGTTTATTCGTTTCACAAAAGAGCAACAGGAAACAATAATTGCTGATATTCAACGTTTTTTCTATAATACTCGTGATGAGGATATTACAGAATTTGAAGCAGAAAGGATATTAGACTTTATAAAGGAAAACATTGCTCCACATATTTATAATGCGGCTATCTCGGATGCAAAATATGTTGTAGAAAGACAATATGCATCGATTGAGGATGAACTTGCAGCATTAGAAAGACCGATAAAAATAAAATAAATTAATCCGAATTAAATAACTGGAAATTTTTATAAATATATGATATTTTTATCTTGGATTAAAGATAATTTAATTCGAAGTAAAAAACAATGGTTCATTAACCTTGTACAACATGGCTAAGAGAACTGTTTTTAGTATTAAATGAATGATTCGGTCACATTAGAGGGATGAATGAAGGAGGAACAACATGTTGAAAATAGGGGTAATTTTAGGGAGTACGCGTGAAGGTCGTTTAAGTCCACAAGTGGGCGAATGGGTAAAGGAAGTCGCTGGAAAACGCGGTGATGCGGAATATGAAATTATTGATATTGCGGATTATAAACTACCACTTCTAGGCGAACCAGGTGGAGATGCTTCAGGAGCAGCTACATGGTCACAAAAAGTTGCTGCATGTGATGGCTTTGTTTTTATCGTTGGAGAGTATAACCATTCTATTACTGGGGCATTAAAAAATGCATTAGACTACTTACGCGTGGAATGGAATAATAAGGCTGCAGGTATTGTTTCTTACGGTTCTGTTGGTGGAGCAAGAGCTGCTGAACATTTACGTGGAATTCTTGGTGAATTATTAGTCGCAGATGTCCGCGTCCATCCTGCTTTATCTTTATTTACAGATTTCGAAAACGGCACAGTATTTAAACCAAAGGATGTGCAAGCAGATTCAGTAAATCAAATGCTAGATCAACTTATCCCGTGGGCAACGGCTTTAAAAACAATTCGATAGATGCTTAGGCAGTATGTACAGTAAAATGTGCATATTGCTTTTTTTATGCATTTAGGGATCTATGTCCGAATGCAGATATGCACGCACGACATTTTTCATCACCTTATTCTGGAACAATTGAAGATATAACTACAGGTACAGCCTCTGGTGTTATGGGAGCATATTTTGCTGCGTATATGGATCGACAAGCACAATTGCCGAAGACACTAATTATTGAACAAGGGCAGGAACTCGGGAAGGATTGCTAGTGCATGTACATGTAAAAAATGATGAGGGCAAATTGGCTATTTCTATTTCAGGAACCGCTGTATATGTGAAGGAGCTAAATGTGCAAATATAAAAAAGAGGCCGCTTAAAAACTTTTACTTAAGAAGCGGCCCCTTTTTGAATGCCATCCATTCGATTAATGTTTTATTTCTTCAATAACTTTTTCTTTTAAATCTGCATCCATAGAGGAAAGTTTAACGTTATTAGTGAGACGTTCTTGTAACTCTCTTTCTGTCATAATACCACGTTCCTCTAGAATTTGAACAAGTAAATCTAGCGTCATTAAATTTTTAATGTCTGCTGCTTTTGTATCCATGTTAAATGCCTCCAAATGTATAGTATTTTTACCTCTTTAGTGTACTCCTTTTATAGAAGAGCTGCGTAAAATGGTCAAAACAAAGCGAATTTATTTCGTGTCCCGGAAGATATTGATTGATTCTAGCAGTAGTAAAAGGCATAAAAGAGCTAGCTTTTATGGGTCACTTCAATATTAGGAGTTTTTTTGTTCATCATCTATTTAAACCGTATGCTATGTATATAGTCACCTAATTACTCATAGAGAATAATGCCTGATACAGAGTTGCTAGTAAAGCTACAAAGAGAGTATCGTCAGAGTTAAACAGTTTAAAAGTTATACCAGTACGCACAAGCTCAGTTTCTATATTACTAGCGCTTGCTATTTTTTCATCATTACAATATAAATAGGCGGTTGAAGTAAAATCCTTTTCAAAGCGAAAAGCGAGTCCATCCATTGTAAAAGAGTAGGAAGATTCAAGTAATTGAACCGTCTTCCGTTGTATCGGTAAAATGGATCCGTCTGGCATAATAAGCTGATGGCTAACACCCTTTGTTAATAGTGTAGATTGCACTTGAAAAAGTGGTGCCCCTAACGTAGTGCGTGATTCATAGCGATGTGGTAATGACTGTTGTGCAGCAACTAGCATAACAGCATTGATTACTTTTCCAACGGATGAACGTTCCACCTTTTGTAGCACACAAACAGTCTCATGTTGTTCATTCACAATAGGAATATTTGAAAAGCTTTCGAAAGCTTTTGGGTAGGTAAGGGTAAATATAGTCATAAAAAAGCCTCCAATCTACTTACTATACGGAGAAGCTTAATCTCTGGTTTCACTTTTTTATTTATATTATTATTCCCGTTAAATCCTGTTATGAAAAAGTGGTTACCATGATCTATAAATCTATTATGATATAGAAAGAGGCAGAATGGATCGTCTTTAATTTGCATTTGTATATGAAATTGCTGGTTTGGTGATACTTCTTCGAAATTTGTTTGCTTAGGGAAGAACTCGCGAAATAATCCATTTTCGTTACTTCCGCGTTGACAAGAAGAATAGACATCTGCAGAAATCACAATTGGATTTATTTTGGTGGTAACGTACTTCCGCTTTGTCAGCCGTACTACTGGGGTGTGTTTTATTTCTCTGGAATTTGAAAAAGGTTGAAGAGTTTCGTTATTTAACGAATCGGAATAATCAAGTTCCAGGAATGTTTCTATTTTAACGTTCTGATATGGTAAGATGGTATAGCTCATAAATATTCCTTAGTTTTGAATGTTGGTGTGGAGTAACTACATTCTACATGAGGGCGTTGTTAGGGGCTTCCTCTATATTAACTTCTGGGTGTTGCACTTACAATCTGTCATTTAAAAAACCTTGTATAGACAGATTGGATTCCTAATTATTCCATTTCTCTTTCGGAAAATGGGATGTTATTGTTAAATTTGCAATACAGTAAATAGCACTCTTTTCATCTAATCCAAATCTCCCATCTCATCAATAGAAATTGATTTTCATTTTGCATTGTAAAAGTGTCTGTTCCTAATGTACTATTAAAACCTCTCATATTGTATTTCACTCCATGGTATATAGTTTTTTTACTGAAACTTTTAACTACAATTTGTTTTTCCTGAATTGCTGATAAGTGGAAAATATCCCCCTGCTAATGAAAGTATTGTCATGAAATTTGCGATGCAATATATTAAATTTGTTCTTTTGAAACAGAGTAAAATTAATCCATATAAAAATAATTGCAAGTGAAATTGTAAATAAATATAAATTTTTTACTGGTGTCAATAATACGACATTATACTATCAGAATAAAATGTTTCCGTTATAGTTATTGGTAGAAATAGTACTATTAATATCGATAATAAGAAAAATACAATTGCACTAATAAAAAAAGTCCCTTGAATAGATGTAATTTGAACTCTAGTGTAAATTTTTACGTTGATGTGTATAAATAAAATGCACCTTTAATTTTATGGTCAAAATTTAGAATTTCTCGTCTTATCTAGCTTAGTGTAGCTACTCCAGCAGCTAACGCTCCACTAAAACTAATTTTTAAAATGAAATTTATGTAATTTAAGGGAATGATTACGTTCGTATTTAAATATATTATCTTCAAATATTATAATTTTGAATACTTTTAGACGAGTAGTTACATAATTAATAATCTTTCATTTATAAGCAGAAATAGGTGGGGAATTACCCCACCTATTCCATTATTCCATTGCTATTTGGCAAGGAGGTATGAAAGAACAATTTGCATCTCTAGTACTTGGTTTGGGTAATTCTGGACATAAATTTGGATACATACTGTTTTTATTTGTAAAAGTAAACTGTGCTGCTGTTCTAGTAACCTCTGATACTTGTAAATCTAAATCAAAAAGATCTTTTTTCATAAAAAACAACTCCCTAATATAAATCAAATATTGAAATATTTGTATTTTTTATTATATTATAAAACAAAAATAAAAACAAGTTTGAATTTATAAATAATGATACGATTGTTTAATATTTTTCTACTTTAAGTATATATTTTACTTTTAAAATTTCAAATACTCTGTTTCTTTATAGAGTACAATATTATATAATTTTATCTATATTTATATTTTGCAATAAAATGTAGAATTGTTATAGTACTCTATATATGTTAAAAAATATAAGACCAAAATATTAAATCTAATCTACTTAAAAGAGGAGCACTAATTATTGATGATTCAATTAAAAAATGTAACTATTCGTTTTAAAAATAAAACAGTATTTCATAATTTATATTTTAAAGCGCAAAAGGGAGAAATAGTTGGCGTAGTCGCACCTAATGGGACAGGAAAAACTACCTTATTTAATACCTTGATGAATTTTGTTATACCTTATCAAGGAGAGATTATTATTGATGGTTTAAAGCACCCGAAGAAAACGGTAGAAATTCGCAAGAAAATGACGATTTTACCCAATCAAGCAGAGTTATACAATGATTTTAAAGGTATTGAACATCTTAAAATTTATGCAGATCTATGGGGGAATAATGGGGATATTGATAATGTTATTTCTCTTCTTCAAATGGAAGATTATATAGAAAAAAAAGTAAAAACATATTCTCTTGGTATGCGCCAAAGGTTATGTTTTGCAATGGTATTAGCAGCTAACACGGAAATCATGTTATTAGATGAAGTTATGAATGGATTGGATCCTTATAATGTAGAGATCATTTCTAATATTTTAATAGATTTGAGGAGTAAAGGAAGGTGTATACTTATTGCTTCACACCTACTTGCAAATTTAAATCTCTATGCAAATCGTACAATTTTTTTAGCAAATGGAGAAATTGTACATGAATTAAATTTAAATAATCAAGATGAAAAATATGTAATCGTTCATGCAAGTAAAAAAAAGATTCAAAAAATACAACAGTTTAACTGTTTACAGGGGGTCAAATATATTTTAGCAGAGAATATGATTGCGGTACCTGTAGATAAAATAGTTAGTCAATCAGATTTAATTGATGAAATTTTCCAAATAGATATTCAAGAAGTCAAATTAGGGGTGTTGGGTAACCCTGAATACTACAATATATATTATCGGAATTCTACTAAGGAGAATTCAATATGAAAGGTATATTTCGGCAAGAATGGTTATTATTTATTCGTAATAAAAAAAATCTAATATGTATTTTTACTTTAATTGCGCTTACATGTTTCTATAGTATTAATTCAATTCAAGATATTAACAAAACAGTAAGCATTGTAAAACAAAATACAAAAAATTATCTAAATATGCAAGATAAAATCTATGGGGAATTAATAGGAAAAACAAAGGCGAATGAAAATGAATTAGATCCTCAAACTAAGTTTTATTTAAAAAACTATAAACAACTAAAAGAAACTTATAATTATTTATTAAATGATAATATTACGGGGTATACTGCAGCAATCAGTGCACAAAATGATATTTTTATAGAAGGTTTACACCAAAGATTTTTAGTACCTGCGAAACATTATATTGAAAATTCTTCAATACCGTTAGAACATTCTATACATGATTACACGATTGAACGTGAAACCGCTAAGGCTATTGCAAATTACGAAAAAGTGAATTATTCAGTAGTTTTTAACAAAACATCTATTCAAAAAACTGTCGATTTAATGAAATCAGGATTTGTATTTATTTTTATATTATTGTTAATCATTTTCTCAAGTGGTATAGTTTCGCAAATGCTTCATGCCAAGTCAATTCATGCAGGTATACCGATTAGTTTATATAAACAACTTTTCTTTAAAAGTTCTTTTATCATTTCTATTTCTTTCATAATAAGCTTTGCTAGTTTATTTGGTGTGTTTTTGATAAATAGTTGGAAAAATGGATCAGGAACATATTATATTCCAATGGCTATATTTAGAGATAATAAATATATTATTATAAATTGCGGCTACTTTTTAATAATGGTTATTATATTAATGGCTTTATTGGGATGGTTTTTTGTTAGATTTGTTTTTTTGATGGAATTAATTGTGAAGAATCAATATATTACATTGTTTATAATGATAGTATTAATGTTAAGTAATACTATATTGGAAAAAATAATGTTTATTCCTCTTAAGCTTTATAGTTATTTTCCAACTAGTTACGTAGATATTGGAAGGGTTGTTACTGGCGAAAAGGCATTTCTGTATTATGATGAAATCACAACATCTAAAGGAGTATTTGCCTACGTATGTTCCATTATTTTAATTGAAGTCTTGCACTTGCTGTTTTCTGATATACAAAATAGAAAGGGTGAGTTATTATGAATTATCTTAAATTTGAATGTAAGCAACTAATAAAAGATAAGAAAAATATCTTTTCTATATTTATAATAATTGCTTACTTTATAATTTTCCCTTTTATTGCACAATATCAATCCTCCTTATCGTTAGAAGATGTAAAAAAAGAGGAGCTAGAACAAGTAGATGCAATGTTATTTATTTTTACAACTGAATATATCGAATCGGATGCATCTTTCAAGCAAAGTTATAAAAATCTAATAGAACAAAGACAACTCATTGTCCAACAAAATCTAAGTTTGAAAATGGATCAACTTCTCCATTTTGTTGATCAAGAATTACAATTAATCAATTTACAACTTAAATTGATAGAAAATTCAATGGCTGGAATTCCTAGTTCGTATCAATATAATGTAAGCGATCTTTATAAAGATAAGAAAGAAATGGAATACTTAAAAGAAAATAAAATCCCAATTCGAACAACATTGTTAAATAATGTAGATGTTTTAGTTCGATCCATAGAAATTTTTATTAGTTTTATATTGCCTTTTATAACAATTTTTTATGCTTCAACAATTTTTTTAGACAGTATATATAACCCATCTCTTATTAATAGTATTCCTATTAATAAGAGAAAGAGGCTTTTTGTAAAATATAGTATTTATATAGGAGTCCTAATTTCGACTAGTATAATAGGAGCTATTGCTGGTTGGACTATATGTGGATTTTTTTTAGAAAAAGGAAATTACTTCTACCCAAAAGTAATTTTTAATGGCGAAATGTTTTCAGTATTATCTACTCTAAACTATTTATTGAGATTATCAATAGGTGCTATTTTATTGTCTTTATTACTTATTAGTTTATCAATTTTATTAAATCATTTTTTAAAACACGCATATGCAAACATTATTTTATTAGTTTTATTATTATTAACTCCTGTAATTGCAAGAGAATTAGAAGATTTGATTCTCATAAAATTTGTTTATTTCTTAAACTGGCTTAATACAGTTCAAGGTGAAGATGCATATTTGTTTGGCTTAGCTTTGACGTACGGTAAGGGAGTTTTAACTTTAATTGGATTGGTTATTTTTTCTTGGTTTTGTATATTTTTACCGGCTAAGGAAAAAGGTGTTTAAATATGTGATACTCTACATTGTGTTACAGCATGTTGTAAATTAAATATCAATATGAGAATATTTTATTTTTACTTTAAGCTAATTAATATAGTTATATTCAAAAATTGAGGTTTTTATTGTTAATTATTACAATTGAATAATGAATATACATTCACACTTTTAAGGAGGCAGTCAAGAGCGATGACTTACATTTTAGAACTTCAAAATCAATGTTCAACACTTTTTGAAAGATATTTAAAAGAATTTTCAAACAATACTTTACATATTAAATTTGAAGAAGAAAGTATTCATACACTTAGCTATGGAATTCCAGGGATTTGTATTTTTTATGCTAGTTTAGATAAGCTATATCCTCAAGAAGGGTGGGATTACAAGGCACATAAACACTTGGAACTTTTAAATCAAAATATAAACTTTAATCAAATAGATTTGTCCCTATTTCAAGGGATAAGTGGAGTGGGGGCTGCTATATTATCTTTAGCTAAAGAAAATAGGTATAAAGGATACTTAAAATCATTAAATGTAATTTTAGAAAGTAGCGTAAAAGAATTATTAGATGATTTCGAAAATATATCTTCAGTAGCATCAAGATCTTGGGAATCTAAAGTATCATTATATGACGTTTTTTCAGGCTTATCAGGAGTAGTAAGATATATGCTTTTCTTTAAAGATGATAATAATAACTTTACTCAATTAATAAAGGAATTAGTTTATAAAATTATTGTATTTGTAGAATTAGAAATAAAAAAACCTATAGAGAAAATAATAGATAAAGATGATTATATTAATATAGGTACAGCTCATGGTTTATCTGGCCTACTAGCAATATTATCTATAGTTAAATTAGAGGGGATAGAAGTTAATAATTTACATTCTACAATAACTAAATTAATTTCTTTTTTAGAGGAAAATTCACTTATAGTTTCAGGTGTAGTAACATTCCCTGAAAAGTTACCGTTTATTGGTACAACTAAACATAAAACAAGTGTTAATTCATCTTGGTGTTATGGAATCCCAGGTATTAGTAGATCTATGATTTTAGCATCAAAGGCAATAAATGATATATCACTTAAAGAAAAGTACATCAATAATTATGTGAAATTTTTAGAATCTCTAAAATTAAAAAAAGGAGAGATTTCAACAATATTTTGCCATGGTCTTTCGGGAATAATTTATGAGGCATTTTTAATGTATAAAGAATCTGGGGAAGTTAAATTTATAAAACATATTTCAGAATTACTATATATTCTGCACGAGAATTCTGACTTCAATAAAAATGATCCATTTCCAGACTGTTCAGTGGACAATAAATACTATAAATATAAAGAGGGAATTGTAGATGGCTCTATAAGTGTATATATAGTATTAATATCTATATTACTTAATGAAGCAATTGAAATGGATTGGATATTTTTAAAAAGTTAATTAGTGATAATACCAATTTTACGTTTAAAGAATTGTTAATAAAAATGGGGTACCAAAATAGTATGATAATTGGTGAAGGATCATGTTGTATTAGAATGATGATGTAGTTGAAGATTTTGGTGACCACTTAAAGAAATAAGAAATAATTCTGTTAATTAGCCTAAAAGTTCTACCTAACACTCTATAACCGGTTTTAAACATACAATCGTAAGCATATTCACTATTGCATCGGTTATTTCAAACCGAATGTGTATGAGAAAATGCGCTGAAAATAGCGTAAAAATAAGGGATAAAGAAATCTACCACGATATTTTTTAAGGAGCTTAACTTTCATGCATTTTAAGAGTCTCTGAAATCTGGATTTAAATCCAAATTTTAAAATTAGTTTTCCCGTAACATAAAAATAAACTGACCTTTACGAGGTGAATAATATCAAAAAGTATAAAAATTTGTATAATTTAATTTTAAGTACTAAGCTGGAGTTTAAAGTTTTATTTTTCGCTATTTTTTTAGGGATTATTAGTTCTGTTTGTTCATTAATTTTGCCTTTAATATTAAAAGTACAAATTGATGAGATAATGAATGGAATTACATATAAATTAATATTATTGATAGTATTAGTATTTATAGGTCAACTAATTTCTATGACTTTGTCTACATATTTATTATCAATGGTTGGGAATAAAATATTATATAATTTACGAGATAATTTATGGGAGAAATTATTGAATGCGAAAATAGATTATTATACTAAAAACCAATCCGGTGAAATTGTAAGTAGAATTCTGACAGATACTACTGCAGCACTGAATTTATTATCTTCAGATCTTGCGCGTTTAAGTATTGGAATAATAACTATTATCGGCTCAATTAGTATAATGTTATACTTAGATATTTATTTAACTATTTCATTATTATTGAGTATACCAGTCTTAATTTTTTTTATTGCCAAAAGTAGCAGTAAGTTAAGAAATGTTTCTTATTTGTATTATGAGTATACCTCAGTGCTAGCAGGTTTTTTATATAAAATTTTGAATGGGATTAGATTAGTTAAATCTTACAATACTCAAGATAAGGAACTAGAAAAAGGACGAGAGCACTGTAATGAAATTTTAATAAATAGTAGAAAAAAAGCAAAAATAGAATCGTTGCTTTTTCCATTAATAAATGCATCAACAATGATAATGATAGGGATTGTACTTATATATGGTTTCTATAGGGTTGAATTAGGTTTGATTTCTTCAGGAGATCTTTTTGCTTTTATTTTTTATGCATTTCAAATTAGTGCACCTATAATGACAATTGGAAACTTTATTTCTAATTTCCAAACTTTTTCTGGCTCTACTAAAAGAATTATTGAGATTTTAAATTTAGAAACAGAAAATAAAGCTGAATGTCAGATTAATGAGAATGAACTATCAAAATTAAACCTATCTTCGAATGAATATATATTAAATATAGAGAATGTGAGTTTTAAATATGAAGATAATTGGGTTTTAGAAGACATTTCACTTAAAATACTCTCGGGCACTGTTACGGCTATTGTAGGCGAAAGTGGTAGTGGTAAATCTACTTTATTTTATCTATTAGAACAATTTTACAAACCTACTAAAGGAGATATAAAACTTAATTCAATTTCTTATAAAAAAATTAGTTTAGCTGATTGGCGTAATATCTTTAGTTATGTACCCCAGGATTTCCCGATTTTTTCTGGTACTATCCGAGAAAATTTACTATATGGTATTAATCGTAATGTTAAAGAATCTGAACTCCTATCAATATGTGAAGAGACGAATATATTTGAATTTATTAGTAGTTATCCAGATAAATTTAACACTTATTTAGGTGAAAATGGGGTTAATATTTCAGGGGGTCAAAAACAGCGACTCGCAATTGCAAGAGCCTTTATAAAAAATAGCCCTTTTTTATTATTAGATGAGCCTACTGCAAATTTAGACTCAATTTCTGAGAATATAATTCAACAATCCCTAAATAAGAGAAAAGCTAATCAAACAGTAATTTTAATTGCTCATAGAATTTCTACTATTTTAAATGCAGACCAAATAGTGGTTTTAAATAAAGGTAGAATAGAAGCTGTAGGAAAGCATAATGAGTTATTGAAGCGTAGCAAAACATATCAAAAATTATTTCAGACTCAACATAAAGATATAAATAATTTTTCTGTGAATCTATAACTATCATAAAACTGATAGATGAACTATAAATTAAATTAAAATAAGCCCGTATAAATAACGAATAAAAATAATCAGGCACCTCCGGTATTGGAGGTGCAGTTTTTTTAGGTTCTATAATATTTGTTGGGGTAATCACACAATTTTATGCATAAAAAAGCACAGTATCACCATTTCTTATATACTTGAATTGTCTAGAAACAAGTAATAGAAAGGTGAACTATGCAAATGAA
>Ga0209784_100100_pt1 | contig 101657 bp, 97 predicted proteins | sample AraplaCvi_mLB_r2_2_FD_184284 | JGI IMG/M metagenome (GOLD analysis project Ga0209784, IMG submission 184284) | Arabidopsis root microbial communities from North Carolina, USA - plate scrape CL_Cvi_mLB_r2 (SPAdes) (version 2) | ecosystem: Host-associated > Plants > Roots > Endosphere | place...
TTTTCCAATTTGTCAGTTCATTCGTTGTAAAGAACAGAATTCGGTCATCACCGTCAAAGACATAATCATACGTGCCCGATTTGCTATCGTACATTTTGTCCATGAAGCTTTCTTTTATTTCGCTACCCGGTTCAATAGTCGGATGTGAAATAACCAATTTATCTTCATCAAAAATAGAAGAATATCCATTTTTTCCAATATTAATAGAATTGGATATTTTTTGAAGATTAGTCAATTTTATATCAATAGCAACTACCGCAGATTTATCTTTTACCTGACGAGCAATAGTTACGACCATATCTCCAGTACCAGCATCAATATAAGGTTTCGTAATTAAAACTTCTCCCTTTAATGCTGTAGCCTTTTTATACCAGTCTCGTTCCAAAAGATTATAATCAGCGCTATTTGATTTAGGTTCTAGAAATAATGAGCCCTCATTTGTTCCAATATAAATGCTCAAAACATCCGGATGTAGCTTAATATATTGTTGAAATTTTGTATGTACTGCAGATCCCTGCTGATCATACATAGAAGAATCTATTTCCTCGCTAAACACATTGATGTCGTTTTCTTTTTCGCTAATTGTTTTATCAATTAACGTATTTAAAATATTTACACTTTCATTTGCACTAAAAAGTATTTCTTCTTTTATCGAATTTTTTGCTGAAAGATACGATAAGCTTCCTACAGAAATAACTGGGATTAGTAAGATAAGAGCAAATAATGTGTAGAGCTTACCCTTAAAGCTTCCAAATAATCGTTTCATGCATTAGCTCTCCTTTGTTTTCACAAGTTTTTAAAATATGTTTTTCCGATTTTAGGTTTCAAAAAAAGAAAACCGCCTCGGTTCGCAACCTTCCCTTCTCTTATCGATTAAAATTTCTTCCTATACTTACTTTTATCGGACGAAATACTTAAATTCAAACCCCTTTTTTCATTTTTTTGATTTTCTTAACATAAATTCTTCTATTCTTGACACAACTTCAATATGTAGTAAAACACAAAATCCCTATGAATCACGTTTTAACTATGATGCATAGGGACTATGGTTGTAAGTATTTAAATGCTTGAATCGATTCTTGTAGGTCAACCGCCATTTTTGCCAAATGTGTAGAGGCTGCTGCTACTTCTTCCATCGCTGCATTTTGTTCCTCAGAGGATGCCGCAACACTTTGAACATTGCTACTTGATTTCATAGATACTTCGCTAATGTAGTAGATTTCTTTTACAAGTTTTTCGATATCTCTGTGCGTCCGCACAAAGCTAGCAGTCGTAACGGAAGTCACCCCCCTGTTATGGAATTGATCAATATTTTTAATTTAAGAAAAAACATTCACTACGCTTTCGTTATCTATTTGGGCACAATACCTAATTTTGGGTATAATATCGATATAAATTAAGAAAAGGAGAATAATAGAAAATGAGTAAGCCAAATTTGTATGTGAATTTAGTAGTAGGCTCTAATTGTGATATCGAATCTCTTGCATTACGCTCAGTACTTGAGTCATTTGGTGTTCGAGTAACACTTCATTTAATAGGAAGACCAAATGATTTTATTGATGTTTTATCAGGAGAAGATTTGAATGATCAAATAGATTATTTAATTTTAAACTTTCACGGGGATGAAGGACGCTTTTGCATGCCAGAGCTAGGCCCCGAAGTTTATGAGCTAAATGAACCAAGAGGTGAATTTTTCGGTCCTCAAGAGATCTCGAATTATTGTAAATTAAAAGATGTGAAGGTAATTGCCTCTGGCTGTACTTTAGGTGAAAAACAGCTAGCAAATGCCTTTTTAAAAAGTGGTTGCCATTCATATTTAGGCCCGAATGATTATATAGATGGGAATGCCAATTTAATGTTTCTTATAAGATTTATGTACGAAATCATTGCCAATAAGCGAACACAGCAGGAAGCCTTAGAACTCGCAAAATCGATTGACGAGGAAACTTCAATGTATCAGCTTTATTTTGCCAGCAGATAAATCCGAAGAGGCTGGGATAAATGTGTTGTAGACAACAAAAATACCGAACTATCTAATGAAACTCTAATGAGTTGTTTCAAAATAGTTCGGTTTTTCTAGTTATCGTGTTTTGTTAATTAGAGATTATATGGCCTTATGGAGGAACCATTTAGTTATGTCACAGCCTATTTCTTAATTATTGTTGATGTTTTTTTATCATTGACTCTGTAAAAATCTGAGATTGTCCCTTCGGAATACTTAATGTTTGCCAATCAGAGCCCTTTAGTTGTTTAGCGATGAAAACGATTTGACCGACATGCTGTGAATAGTGGGACATTTGTCTTTCGATAGCGTCTATGACGGAATGCCGTTCTCCTCTTATCGTTACATACCTTTGTAAATCAGTTTCCTTTAAACCTAGTAAAGCATCTAAAAATACTTGCCAGCCCTTTTCCCATATCATAATCTCTTCTTTTGTCTGAAGGCTATCGGTAAATTCATCGTCACGATTTCTCGTTTCCTTCTCACCATCTGTCGTTAGAAAGTCAGTCCATCTCGATAGCATATTACCGCTCACATGTTTTACGATAACAGCAATGCTATTGGATTCTTCATTAAAAGCCCAATGCAGTTGTTCATTATCCAATTGTAAAAGTGTTTTATCACCTTGTTCTTTCACACTTTTAAACCTTTTCTGAACAACGTTTAAGTAAGTCTGCTCCATGCTCATTCATGAAAGCCCCCTTTGTTCCATTAGCTACTATAAATATTTTATTTCAAACAAATACACTATAAACGAGGCTAAAATTATAAAGGATTAAATTTGAACAAAAAAACCGTCTCTTCATACTATTGAGACGGTTTCATTCTATCTATTATAAATTTTCATCAATATATGTTTCTATATCTGATGCAATTGTGTCAATAGGGACATCCTCGGCATTATCTGCAAATCCAGAATACATTTTTACGATTTTGCCATCTTTATCAACTAAGAAAAATTGATTTCCGTGTAACACTTGGTCGCTGCTAGGATCATCTTTTACCCATATTTTAGTTGATTTTACAGCGAACTGCTCAATATATTTTTGTGAATATCCGGTAAGAAGATTCCATTTTGATTCATCCGGAACGTTATATTTGCCTAAATAATTAGCTAATATTTCCGGCTTATCTACATCAGGATCAATTGAAAACGCGACAATATTATAATCTTCCACACCTTTTTTCTTCAGCTTTTCTTGAACTTGCGTCATATTAAAGGTCATTGGTGGACAAATCGATGTACAATTTGTGAAAATATACATACCAATCCATGGTTTCCCTTTTAAACTCTCTAAAGAAACTTTTTCTCCGCGTTGATTAACATGTTCAAAATCCGGTAACTCCAAGCTATAATCTGCTTTAAATTTTGTATTTCCACATGCACTGAGCACTGCAGCTAATGCAAACAGTAGAACAAGCCCCATTATTTTATTTCTCATCTTTAACACGCTCCCTACTAACACTATCCCCATCCTATCGTACGATGTAAATATTGGCAAGGACACTCAAGTGACAGCTTTCGTACATCTTTGTGAAATCGATTTCACTTTAAGGAAACAAGTGCATCATGAATTGCATCTAATTTAACTTCTACTCGATGTAGTAAATAAAACGACACTAAGATAGGAAAACCGATATCCGATATCATGTTTAACCACTGTTCCATGTGGCCCCTCCTTTACTAAGGTTATCATAAATACTATTGCTAAAATGGTCCTTGCAGAAAATCCTACAAAGACCATTTCATGACTATTCGATCCCTAATTCAAATTCTCTTACTTGTCGATCAACGATGCGAGCCTTAGTCATTCCCACCAAAGCACTAGCTTGTCTATCAAAAACATTTTTAGCGATGATCGTTTGCATAACCTGTTGAATTTCCTCCGCTGTTACATTTGGCTTCGGTGCATCAATCGCAATCGTTGTCGTTTTCCCTGCCGCTGTCTCAAATTGCAGCTCTAAAACTTGTGTCATTGCTTTCTCCCCCCTTAGGATAAATCTGTTGTTTCTTGTTTTTCAATGCTTTCTAGTGCGTGTGAAGATAGACTTGCAATAGCCTTTGCTACGTCTACTAAATCCTCTGCTGTATGCGAGCCGTTTAAATTACGGTACGTTTTAAATGTAAATATGGGCTCGTTTTGTGCATTCTGTCCAGTAATATACTTTAAGCGCAATGAAGCACCTATGAAATTGACTTTTGCCATGAGCGTCACCTCCTTTTACAATATATACTGACTTATTGCTAAAAAAGGGACATTTAGGATGGATTTTTTTCTGCAAGCTTTTATAATAGAGTAAGAGAAGGCAAAGAGGTGAACGATTTGTTAACTGGTTGGTTTTTATGGTTTATCCTATTTTGGGTAGTTGTGCTTATTTCGTTTATGGCGATAGGCGGATTTTTCATGTTCCGTAAATTTTTAAAGGCATTACCGAAACAGGACGGTAAATCTGATTTAGATTGGCAAGAATATTATTTAGATAAAACGATTCATTTATGGGGACAACCTGAGAAGGAGCTTTTATATGAACTTGTAAGCCCTGTACCTGAGCTATTTCGACAAGTAGCAAAGGAAAAAATTGCAGGGAAAATTGGCGAACTAGCTTTAGAAGAAAAAGCACCTGCCATTAGCCAAGATTTAATTATTCGAGGCTATATCCAAGCAACACCAAAGCGCGACCATAAATTTTTACGTAAAAAGTTAGATGAAATGCAAATTGACATTGCTCCATATGAGCATTTGTTTGATTAATGGTACGCTGCACAATGATTTGTGCAGCGTTTTTACTGACCTTAGATAAGTTTCATCATATATTCTCTGCTAGTACAGGGGGAGTTGATCCGTCACTTGAACAACTCTTTCCGTCACTTCAGCAATCCTATCCGTCGACCTGCGTCTATCCTTCATTTTATCTCTTCTTTCCGTCGCTCCGGCTATTCTATCCGTCGCCCTGCATTCTATCCTTCATTTCGACTCTTCTTTCCGTCGCTTGGACAGCTCTTTCCGTCACTTCTGCAATCCTATCCGTCGACCTGCGTTCTATCCTTCATTTTGTCTCTTCTTTCCGTCGCTTCGATGGCTCTTTCCGTCACTTCTGCAATCCTATCCGTCGCACTGCGTTCTATCCTTCATTTCGACTCTTCTTTCCGTCGCTTGGACAGTTCTTTCCGTCACTTCTGCAATCCTATCCGTCGCACTGCGTTCTATCCTTCATTTTGTCTCTTCTTTCCGTCGCTTGGATGGCTCTTTCCGTCACTCCGGCAATTCTATCCGTCGCACTGCATTCTATCCTTCATTTTGTCTCTTCTTTCTGTCGCTTGGACAGCTCTTTCCGTCACTTCAGCAATCCTATCCGTCGCTCTGAGTTCTACCCTTCATTTGGACTCTTCTTTCCGTCGCTTGGACAGCTCTTTCCGTCGCTTGGACAGCTCTTTCCGTCGCTTGGACAGCTCTTTCCGTCACTTGGACGGCTCTTTCCGTCGCCCTGCGTTCTATCCTTCATTTCGACTCTTCTTTCCGTCGCTTCGATGGCTCTTTCCGTCACTTCAGCAATCCTATCCGTCGCCCTGGGTTCTATCCTTCATTTGGACTTTTCTTTCCATCGCTTGGACAGCTCTTTCCGTCACTCCGGCAATTCTATCCGTCGACCTGCATTCAATCCTTCATTTGGACTCTTCTTTCCATCGCTTGGATGGCTCTTTCCGTCACTTCTGCAATCCTATCCGTCGCCCAGAGTTCTATCCTTTCATTTTGACTCTTCTATCCGTTATACTTTAGCTTCCATCAATCGCTTCTGCCTTTCATTCCGCCATTCAAGTGACGCTTTCTGTCGCTTTGCCAAGCCTCTCAATAGCTCGAATCGCTCTTTCCATCAGCCAAACTGCGCGCAACAAAAAAACTACACTAGATGAAATCTCTAGTGTAGTTTTCCCATTAAATATTTTTCAGCGGAATTGTTTTTTTGATTTTAATAAATTGAATAAGCATTGCGATTCGCCAAGGAAGTAACATAGCGAACGCTAAAATCCAAAACATTCCTGCTAACTCACCAACGTCAATGGAGCTACTTAATATCATTTTTGCAATTACCCGGAATACTAAAAGTCCGATTAATATAAAAACGAATGCTTTTGAACGCTTTAAATAAATATCTTGGCCTTTTACTTCAAATTTAGAAGTGGCAATTAAGATTGTTGAGAACACCATTCCGACTGCTGCCGCTTCAAAGATTTGCATAGGTGGTACTCGAAATTGTTCAAATAAAAACATTAACGCACCTGAAGACATTGCAATTGGTGGAATGATAATTTTCTTCTCATTTGTCGGTTTCTTAGATGCTCGCATACGTAAAACCATGACAAAGGTACCCATAAAAATGGCCATTATGGTCGAACCTATTACATAATATTGAGAAGGGATATTGCTAAACATAAAAATTCCTCCTCTAATGTCATTGACAATTTTGTCCAAGTAATTGATCAACTACAGCCTTTAATCTTTCTGGCTCGAAAGGTTTTGTCATAAAATCCTTTGCGCCACTTTCAATTGCTTCTACGATTAACTTTTGTTGTCCTAAAGCTGTAATCATAATTATTTTTGCATCTGGAAATTCGGGGATGATTTCTTTTACTGCTTCTATACCGGTCATTACGGGCATTGTTACATCCATTGTTACTAAATCTGGTTGTAACTCACGATACATCGCCACAGCTTCTTTACCATTTCCTGCATTGCCGACTACCTCATAACCCCATTCAGTAAACATATTACTGATTGCAACACGCATAAAGAGCGTATCATCCACTACTAAAACTGTAGGCACCTGTTCATCTCCCCCCACGTAATAGTACAGTATGGCTTCTTTAGTTTAGCAGATTAGAAGCCTGTAAATCCACCAAAAATAGGCTGTAAAATGCGTGTTAAATACGATAAACCGTCAAAGAATAACATTACACCAACGACAATCATAATATAACCGCCGATTTTTACAATTTTTTGGCTATGTGTACGAATCCAAGTCATACGTGCTATAAAGAAAGATAACACGAAAAATGGAATCGCAAAGCCTAAATAATAAGCCAACATATAGCTAATGCCTGCGCTTGGATTTGCACCAGCCAATGTAATTATCGATGCTAAAATTGGACCTGTACAAGGCGTCCAACCAGCCGCAAAGGCTATACCGATTAATACTGATCCAAAATAACCAGAAGGTCGATTTTTAAATTGGAATTTTCGATCCTTCATTAAAAAGTCAATTTGTAGTAAACCCACAATCATTAAACCAAATACAACGATTAGGATGGCACCAACCTGACGTAATAATGTGTGATAATTAAGGAAGAACTTAGCGGCTAATGATGTTCCTAGTCCAATCATAATAAAGATAATTGAAAATCCTAGTAAAAAGAAGAGGGTATGCAAAACTGCACGCTTTTGCATCATACCTCGTTCCGATTTTAGCTCATCTAACGACATACCTGTTATGTATGATAAAAATGCTGGATACAGCGGTAGAGTACATGGTGAAATAAAGCTTAAAAACCCTGCACCTAAAGCTAAAAATACGTTAATATCAGTTTCCATATTTTCTCACTCGCTCCTTACAGTTACTGTCTCCATCGTACCAAAAATCACTGTAAATTGCGCCCTTCCTGTTTGTGAACGTTTCATGGCAAAAAGGTGTTTAAAAAGTGAAGTTCCATCATATTATCATACAAATTAATTTTCAGACCTTATTAAATCAACGTGTATTTGCTAAAGTACTTTTGCATTATGCGCTCCCCTTATATTATCTGTCAACAAAATTCACCATAATTCTGTACTTTGAGTTTTGTCTCAAAAGACATTAGCAACAGGGCTTTTTGTAGGCAATTGTAAAGCAGCCATTACCCGCCGCTTGCAGAGTTGTAGTACCCTTTTTTATTTACTGTTAATAGTTCGAAAATTAACTTTCTTCATGTATAATTAAAAAACAATAGAGCATTGATAGCATAAATGAGGTGTAGTCCTTGGAATTAAGAAAAATTAAACCGAAAAAAATATATGAGGAAGTATCTGAAATACTATATGAAAAAATTAGAACTGGTGAACTGAAGCCAGGTGACCGACTTGATTCAGTAGAACAACTTGCTGAACAATTACAAGTAAGCAGATCTGCCATTCGAGAAGCTCTTTCCGCTTTAAAAGCAATGGGGCTTATTGAAATTAAACAAGGCTCAGGTACATTTGTTAAAAGTAATCAATCCAATCAACTTGATTTCCCCTTATCAACTGCGATTTTAACAAATAAGCAAGATATCTCACATTTGTTAGAAGTACGTAAAATTATCGAAGTTGGCGCTGCAGCTAGCGCAGCCATTCATCGAACAGAAGAAGACATACAGTCAATGATGCAAATTTTAGATGAGATGAAACGAGTACAAGGAGATGGAGAGCTAGGAGAAAAAGTGGATTTTCAATTTCACGCGGCCATTTCTGCAGCTTCTAAAAACCCCCTACTTACAACTATATTGGACCAGGTTTCAGGTTTAATGATCGCAACGATGAAAGAGACACGTCGAATTTGGTTGTACTCTAAAAAAATTACGAGCGAAAAGCTGTATGATGAACATATGCAAATCTTCCTTGCGATTAAACAGCAAAATGAAGAGCTTGCCAAACATGCTATGGCTTCACATTTAAGTAATGTGGAAAAGGTCTTAATGCAATATTTTGAAACCACTAATTCTATGAAATAACAGTGAAGCTGAGACAAAAGCGTTTTTAGCCAACTAAAATACCGAACTATCCAACGAAACGGCTATGAGAGTGTTGCGGAATAGTTCGTTTTTTCTTTTTAACGTGTTTTGTTAATTTCGAGATTTTTTTGCTTACGAAGGAACTATTTAGTTTGTCCCAGTCTCTTTGAATTTTTCGAAAATTAACAAAAAACACCTTTTATTCATCTGGACAGTTGTAGTATTATAAAAACAATATATTTATCATTAAGTCATCAGATGACCTGTTGATTAGTTATTTAGAGAATAATAGAGACAAAAAGGAGCGATTCTCATGAAAGTAACACTTTTTGCGACTTGTTTAGTTGATATGTTTCAAGGGGATGTAGGAAAAGCTGTTGTGGAAGTTTTAGAAAGGCTCGGCTGCGACCTAGATTTTCCTGAAAATCAAATTTGCTGTGGACAACCTGCCTATAATAGTGGCTACGTAAAAGACTCTAAAAATGCTATGAAAAAAATGATTACCGCCTTTGAACATGCCCAATATGTTGTCTCCCCTTCTGGTTCCTGCGCTTATATGTTTAAGGAATACCCAAAAGTGTTTAAGGGAGATCCAGTTTGGGAGCCAAAAGCGCAAGCATTGGCAGATAAAACATATGAATTTACTGAGTTTATTGTAGATATATTAAAAGTCGAGGATGTAGGAGCACATTTAGAGGGCAAGGCTACATATCATACCTCCTGTCATATGACACGTCTACTCGGTGTTACAGATGCACCGTTTAAACTATTAAATCAAGTGAAAGGCTTACAGTATGTAGAACTCCCAGGAAAAGAAAGATGCTGTGGGTTTGGCGGAACATTTTCAGTAAAAATGGGCAATATTTCTGGAGAAATGGTTAATGAGAAAGTACAAAATGTTGAAGAAACGGGAGCAGACATTTTAATCGGTGCAGATGCTGGTTGCTTAATCAATATTGGTGGTCGAATTAATCGACAAGGTAAGCCTATTAAAGTCATGCATATTGCGGAAGTATTAAATTGTCACTAAGAGGGGGGTAAAAGAAATGTCCATGAAAACAAGTGATGAACGCTTTAATCATCGTGTAACGAAAGAATTAGAAAATATGTTTATGCGCGGAGCAGTATCAAGCGCACAGGAGCGCTTACAAACACGGCGGCTACAACAAGCTGATGAGCTCGGACATTGGGAGGAATGGCGCTCTCACGGCGAAGAAATTCGAAAGCATGTGCTGGCGAACTTAGATTATTACTTATATCAGCTAAGTGAAAACGTCTCTAAAAGAGGTGGACATGTTTACTTTGCGCAAACAGCGAAAGAAGCGACAGACTATATTCAAAGTATCGCGAAAAAGAAGAATGCTGCTAAAATTGTAAAATCAAAATCTATGGTGACCGAGGAAATTGATTTAAACGCCGCTTTAGAAAAGCTCGGGTGTGAGGTCATTGAAACGGATCTAGGAGAGTACATTTTACAAGTAGATGATCATGAGCCACCCTCTCATATCATTGCTCCAGCCTTGCATAAAAATAAGGAACAGATTCGTGACATTTTTAAAGAAAAACAAGGTTATGAAAAAACCGAAAAGCCTGAAGAACTAGCTCTATATGTACGTGAAAAATTAAGAAATGATTATTTAACAGCAGACATTGGCATTACAGGCTGTAACTTTGCTATTGCGGAGAGCGGCTCGATTACACTCGTGACAAATGAAGGAAACGCAGATTTAGTAACAGCCTTACCGAAAACACAAATTACGGTAATGGGAATGGAAAGAATTGTGCCTACATTTGAAGAGATGGAAGTACTTGTAAGCTTATTAACAAGAAGCGCGGTTGGGCAAAAGCTAACAAGCTATATTACGACATTAACGGGGATCAAAGATGAAGGTGACACAGATGGACCAGAGGAATTCCATTTAGTCATTGTTGATAATGGACGTTCTGATATTTTAGGCAGTGAATTCCAGCCTATTTTACAATGTATACGCTGTGCAGCTTGTGTTAACGCATGTCCTGTTTATCGACATGTTGGCGGTCATGCTTATGGATCTATTTATTCTGGGCCAGTAGGTGTCGTTCTTTCACCATTATTAGGTGGCTATGAGGATTTTAAAGAGTTGCCATATGCCTCTACATTATGCGGTGCCTGCACAGATGCTTGTCCTGTCAAAATACCATTACATCAGCTTATTCATAGACATCGCCAAGTAATTGTCGAAAACGAAGGAAAGGCACCTGTATCGGAAAAGTTATTAATGAAGGCCTTTGGTCTAGGTGCTTCCTCCCCTGCCCTATATAAAATGGCGACAAAAATAGCTTCACCAGCGATGGCTCCATTTACAAGGGATCAGAAAATTTCTAATGGCCCTGGCCCACTAAAAGCATGGACGGAAGCAAGGGATTTTCCAGCCCCCAATAAAGATAATTTCCGTGACTGGTTTAAACACCGACAAAAAGGAGGCGATGAATAATGACAGGTACAATTGAAAATAGAGATGTATTTTTAACGAAAATTGCAAAACAGCTTGGACGTGCACCAAAAACAGAAATCGTACGGCCTACATGGCAATATACCCCTCAAGATCGCGTCCTAAATGATGCTACACAAGATGAGTTACTAGAGGTTTTAGTTGAACAATGCAAAAATATTCATACGGATATTGTCATTACAAATACAGCTAATCTTCCTGCAGATTTACAAAAAGTAGTTGGAAATTATGGCGGTCAATCTGTTATAACATGGAAAGATGAGCGTTTTGAAAACTATGGCCTAGGAACATTAATGACTGAGCAATGGCCTCAAGAAAAGATTCAACTGTACGAATGGCATTCTGAGCAGCCACAGGAAAATATTCGACAAGCTGAAAAAGCTAACATTGGCATTACGATAAGTGAAATTACATTAGCAGAATCAGGAACTGCAGTACTTTTTAGTGATAAAGATAAAGGTAGATCAGTTAGCTTTTTACCAGAGAAGTCTATAATTTTAATTCCTAAAAGTACTATTGTTCCACGCATGACGCAAGCAGCCCGCTTTATTCATGAAAAAGTCAGACGTGGCGAACAAATTGCCTCTTGTATCAACTTTATAACGGGACCAAGTAATTCTGCGGATATCGAAATGATTCTGATCGTTGGTGTACATGGACCAATTAAAGCTACTTATATTGTGATTGAAGATTTGTAAAACCGATCAACCAGGCATGCTTCAACACGAAGAAATGCCTGGTTTTATCTGTTCCTATAATATTTCGTTAAGTTAATCACTGATAAACTTTCAATAATCACCGATTAATTCTCTGTGTTACATTAATTTGCTACACCCTCAGTTACTATCTTCTTTTGTTCATAAAACTCTGGATGTGCTTCTTTTAAGACAGATGTTCGTAGCATAACTAGTGATATCGTAACGATAATGACACTCGTGACAAGTAAAATAACCGTTGCTGGGAATGTATCGTACAAGATGCCGTATACGACCATACCAATCGGCATCATTGACATCGCCATTGTTTCCATTAATCCCAATACGCGTCCACGATATTCTTCTGAAATTAACTTTTGCATATAAACCATAATTGGCATGTTGACCCCCATCTCAAAAATAGCGAAAATAAAGTAGATTACAATATAAAAGATTACAATAGCTAGATAGGATAAATTCGTTATTAATGGAACAACCGCCAGTCCTAAACTGCTAGCCAACAGCAATAAGCTAATTTTAGAAAAACGTAGTGGCGCCTTAACCTCTTTACGTGTTGCGAAAACGAGGGAAGCTATAAGCATACCAACTGCACCCGAAGCCTCTATAAAACCAAAATGCGTTGATTTTACTTTTAGTAATTCAATAATAATATAGGTCCCCCCTACAACGATGGCAGAGAAAAACAAATTAATCCATAATGAAATCCACATGATTGTTTTAACAACTTTTTGTTGCTTAATATAACGAAAGCCACTAGCAAGCCCCGCCCATATCTTTTCCTTTTCTAAAATAGGTTCTCTTGTACTATAGAGAGTAAAATTCATTGTCGCTTCTAAGCAAAAAGCAATTACATAGGCCACCATATGTACAAGCAAAAAGGCTTTCATAGAGAAAAATCCATACATCATTCCGCCGATTAATGGCCCACCAATTGCTGCCAATGACACTGACATTTGATTGAATGACATTGCTTTCTGTAGGCGTTCTGGATTTACTAGAGTAGCGATTGAGGAAGAAAATGTTACACCTGAAAAGGCCGAGCAAATTGTATTAAATACAGTTGCTATATAAATAGCATAAACCGACAAACCGACCATTTCTGTATAGAGTAGTAACCCCGAAACGGTCAATATCGTACCTGCCTGTGCGAATAAAATCGTGCGTTTCTTTGAATAATTATCAGCTACATACCCTGCCAGAGGCGCGACTAATGCACGAGGCAAAATGGAACATATCATAGTAGTAGCAAAATTCATCGCTGACCCTGTTAGTGCCAAAATATATAAGCCTATCCCAAATGACATTACATGTGACCCTAACAACGAAATCATTTTACTAGTTGTGAATGTCCATAAATGGTACGTCGCCTTTTTATACTTTTGCGCTTCATCCATCTAAAACCCCTCCTTATTTTTAATTATTTTAAAAAGTTTAATTTAATTAAACAAAATATAACATAGCTCCTACTTTTCACGCAAGAAAAAGTTTAATATAATTAAACAAAATGATATTACCACTTTTAATGAAAAAGGAGGCGAGGCAATGAACTCTTTAGGCGCAAGAATTCGCAAATTAAGGAAGGAACAAAAATTAACATTAGAGGCACTTGCCGGTGATCGTCTAACAAAAGGAATGTTAAGCCAAATTGAAAATGATAAGGCCAAGCCTTCGATGGAGAGTCTAGAATATATTGCAGAGCGTTTACATGTAAAAACAAGTGAATTACTTGAAGAAATAGCCCCTTCTACGATACGTCACCTTTTAGAGCAGGTGGAAATATTATATGCAGAAGTAGAGCTAGGTAAGAATACAGAAAATTTACAGCAAATCGAAGAGATGATTATGCCTTATGTAGAACAGCTTCCTCTAAGCTATGAAGCTGGTCGTTTACTTTATATATATGCTGTAGCTCAATATCAAGCGGGATTAACGACATGGGAATCACCGCTTCAACAAGCACGCTTTATGTTTAAAGAAATTAATTTACTAAGTCATTGGTTTGAAACGTTTATATTACAGTCCGCGATTTTCATGGAAGATCGAAACTATAAAATGGCTTATTCCTGTATCTTACAGGCTAAAGAAGAGGCTGAGCAAGAAAATTATCAATTAGATTCACGAGATGCTGGAAAAATGGCTTATTTTATTAGTGTTTATCAATTAGCAATAGGAGAACATGAAGCAGGTAAACAACTCGTTAAAGAGACCATTGCCAACGCATATAAAAATCAATTTTACTCTTATATCGATGATATGTACCGTATTGCAGCGTTTTGTGCCATGATTGACAATGATTTTGAGCATGCAGAACATTTGATCAAGAAGCTAGAACAGTATCGAGTTTTTGCAGAACAAGTGGATGTAGATGCTTTTATTTTCACATTACGAGCACATTACTATAATAATTTCACTCATGATTATGAAAAGGCATTAGAAGAAATAGAGCGCTTTCGTCCACTTATGGATTTGGGATCGGTTAAATTTGATGAAAACCTATATTATTCTGAAAAGGGGAAATCCTTATATTTATTAGGTCGTTATGAAGAAGCAAAGGAAGCTTTTGAACATTTTACAAATGTTCCCCCATTCATCTTACATCCATTTGATATTCTAGGCTTTAATGAGTGCTTTTCCTATAAAGCACTTTGCTATGCACATTTCGGTGAGTTAACAACCGCCTACGAAATTGCCAAAATGGCCTATATCGATTCTCAGGATTTAATTGATCTGCCCTATAAACAAAAAATTGAAGAAACGTATTATTCAATTAAAGCACAAATAAATTCGGTTCAATAAATAAAAGGGATTGCACATTTTAAAATTTATGGGCAATCCCTTTTTGACTTTTAGCTCGATTTATTTTTCTTCATTTCCTTCTGAATGTTGCGAAGGGCTTTTTTCGAACCGCGCTCTATATCATGCTGAAGCTTGCGTTCTTTATAATCTACAAACAATGTCTCTAAATCATATCCTTCTGGGTATAATTCTGTTGCCGGTAGCTCTAATGCCAGTCGTTTAACATTTACCTTTACGAATTCTCCCTCATAGAACACGACAACATTATAGAAATTATCCATTTCTTGATAAACGATTCCAACGTCAGCATGATCTAACAGCTTTACACGATCTCCCTTTTTAAAGTCATACTTTACTTTAGCTCTCGCTTGCTCAAACTTCGGCTTTCTGATTTTACTATCATCTACTCGTTCTAGGAAATAATCCTTATTGTTGATATAGTCCTTCGCTCTTTGCAAAACGCTTTCACGGATATTCATTTTCTTAGAAATCCATAAAGCATTACTCTCTCCTGATGTTCCGATGACTAATTGATATAACGGCTCTAATGTTTCACTATTAAAACGCATAGCAGCATTCATAAAATCACTATGCATTTCAGAGAAACGCTTAATTTCTCCATAATGGGTAGTTGCTACTGTCATGCAGCCCATATGATAGAACTCCTCTAAAATGGAAATCGCCAGCGCCGCTCCTTCATTTGGCTCCGTACCACTTCCTATTTCATCAAATAGTAAAAGAGTATTATTATTGGATGCTCTCATAATATCCGAAAGATTTTTCATATGGGAAGAAAACGTACTAAGTGCATTTTCAATACTTTGATTGTCACCAATGTCTACAAAAACTTGATCAAACACAGCTATTTCAGTACCTTTATCTGCAACAATATGGAAGCCTGACATTGTAGCCAATGTTAACAAGCCAATCGTTTTGAGAACAACGGTTTTACCACCTGCATTCGGTCCTGTAATGATCAAGCTACGATAGTCTTTACCAATTTCAAAATGAAGTGCCACCGCATTACCTGTTAACAGTGGATGCGTACAATTAACGAGTTTAATATAGCCAACATCATTTAAGCCCGGTTCTACGCCTCCAATATGCTTGCTAAACTTAGCTTTGGCAAAGACCATATCATATTGGCTAATTAACTCCATGTTGATATTGATTTCACGGATATTTTCCAAGAGCAGGCCTGATAATGTCGCCAAAATCTGATATTCCTCCACCGCTTCCTCGGCTTTCAAAGTAGCCAATTCCACATTTAATTTTGCTACTGTACTAGGCTCCATAAAGACCGTTGCACCTTTAGATGAAATTTCTACAATAGTTCCTTGCACATGATTTTTATAGGAAGCCTTAATGGGAATCGTGTATCGATCATCCTTTTTACTAATAAAGAACTCCTGGATATATGTTTTATTGGCACTATTATTTAAAAATTTTACTAAGCGGTCTTTAATTTTTTCCTCTGTTGTCTCGATATGATTGCGGATACGCTTTAAATCTCTACTAGCAGCTGAATCTACACGATTGGCTTTAACCGCAAAGTTTATCTCCTCTTCCACACTTTTAAATTCAGCCATCGAATTAGCATAGGATGCAAGTACGGGCGCAAAAAATTCCTTCTCCAGCATAAATTTTTTAATTTTTCTACAGCCTCTTAAAAAGTCTGAAATGCTAACTAATTCACTAGGGTCTAAAATTATCCCCTTTTCAAGCTTTTTAATCGTATTGTCAATATTTGATACTCCTAAAAACGGAACATGACCTTCCGCATCTAAAATTGCTCGTGCCTCAGTCGTTTCATTTAAACGATTTTTAACAACTGTCATAATTGGGCTCGGCGTTAATTTATCTAATAACTGTTTACCTAATCCACTGACACAGTATGATTTAACGATTTCCTTCAATTCATTGTATTGTAACTTCTCAAAAGTAGTATGATTCATTGTTAATGTCTCCTCACTATGATTTTTCCATAATCATTCATGAAGATACCTACTCAATAGATAGCAATGATTTTTTATGCAATTACAAAAGAGAAAAAAGCTGTGGGGATCCCACAGCTTTTACATTACAAGGCATGTGTAAAAAAGTATCGCGAAAAAAACTTCAATCCATTATGCGTCGGCATAATTGCGTTTGGAGGCTTTAGACCAACACGATGTTGGTCACTCCGTCATTGCCATAGGACGTGGCGTTTTTAGACGGAGATCCTCTAGCCGCTATTAACAGGGAAGTATTTTTCAGAGCATTACACGCTTTATAAAGTATTGTAGGTATCTTCATAGGTATCGAAATAAAACCATGACTAAATAAGGGGTCACTTCTATGACTAAATCCCCTGTCGTCATTCCATTTATTTCATTAAGTTGTTCCTATTTAGAACCTACCGCACTCATCAAAAGCACCTCTCATTTATATAATCATTGTTATCTAATTGATGGACATCATATTACTATATGCTGGCAGAAAAGTAAAGTTCCTTATTTTTGTCTAACACTCAAGGAAATCCGATTACCTATAAACAAAAACTTACAATTAAGCAGACTATTCCAATCAATACGTAAATTATTTTAGTAAACCAATAAGGTAATTTATCTAACCAAAGTGCTATAATGTCCCCAAGAATAGAACCGCTATGACCAAAACCTTCTTCTTCATGTATCTTCGGATTATGTCGAATACCAAAAATTAAGAAACCTATTCCAAAGATTAAGAAAACAATACTCATATCTTTTTGCCTCTCTACTTCATAGCCTAAAAGTTATCCCTTCTTTAAATAAGAATTAAGATGTCCTAATCTTTTAAATTTTTTATCGTATGATTTTCTACTATTAAAATTATTTAGCCAGAAAGTTGCTTTTTCCAAGTCACCATTCTTCATAAAAACTTTTATAATTTTTTTAAAATAGGGGCTGTATTGAAATTCTTCACACTCTACGATAGTCATTCCTTTATGAAAATTATGGGAAGCCTCTTTATACATTTTTAATTCTGAGTATAATAGCCCAATATAAATATAGGCACTTGATATTTCCTTAGGAGTAAATGGTAGTTTCAAAGCATTCGTCATAATATTAATCGCTTTATTTTTCATAAAAAAAACATCATATAGATTAGCTTTTTTGACAATGCGATTATATGCTCTTGATGCTTTATCTTTTGGTAAATTTTTTATTTAGAATACCCCCTGTATCTTTCCCAGTAATATAACTAAAGCCGTCATTGAAAATTTCTTTATAACTATCCGTTCTGTGCTTAGATAACCAACTATATATTCTCTACTTGTCATTTCTTCTATATTTTGATTAGCTACTAGTTCTCCTATGGCTTCGGAAATAATGTGCCATAATTCTGTGGTTTCATACTTTTTATATGGGTGATTCATTTTAATCTCCTTTTATTTGTATGATTTCCTAGTTTAAAATACCAAAAATATATTACCATACAACTATTTCATCGTAATATGGTAATGTTTAGCAGGATCCTCTTAAAATCCCCCAAAATATATTAATCCATGAAAAAAAGACCTGTAAAAAATTTCTACAAGTCCTTTTTTTAAGCAGATTTCTGATGAGCCCTTCTCGTTTCAATGATTTTCGAGCCTGAAAATAGTAGTAATGCTGCCCAAATAATGCTAAATGCTAATAGCTCTATTTGACTAAACGGTTCTTTATAAAGCACAATTCCTAAAATTAATACTATTGTTGGCGATACGTATTGAATAAAGCCTAATAAATAGAGTGGAATATTTTGTGCACCTTTTGCAAATAAAATTAATGGCACTGCTGTCACGATACCACTGACAATCATGAGGATGTCTGTTGTCACATTAACATGTAAAAATGATGCTTGATTCGTTGTAAAAAGGTAAATATAGTAGCCTAATGCAAACGGTACAATAAATAACGTTTCAATAGCTAGACCTCTTGTCGCATCAAGCTTAATTTTCTTTTTCAGCACACCGTAAATGGCGAAGGATAAAGCAATAAGAAGTGCTACCCATGGGATTGACCCATAATTAATCGTTAAAATAATTACAGCGATAAAGGCAATTCCGGTAGCTGCCCATTGCGCACGACTAAGTGCTTCTTTAAAGAAAATAACGCCAAAAATAACTGACAGTAAAGGATTAATATAATAGCCTAAGCTCGTTTCAATTAAGTGGTTATGGGTAACTGCCCAAATATATAAATACCAGTTCATTGAAATAACAAAGGAAGCTCCTGCAAGCTGCCAAAAATGCTTTTGGTGTGACCACAAATATTTTAAGTCTGCGATAAGATCTTTGCGCATTCCAAATACTATTACTGCTAGTACTGTAAAGACGAAGGACCAAATGACACGCGATAATAAAATTTCCATACTAGGGACATGCTCAAGCAATTTCCAATAAAGCGGAAATGCACCCCAAAAAGCATAGGCTAAAAATGCCGCCAAAACCCCTTTTTTCTCATTTGACATTGCCTCTAACTCTCCTACTCCATATAAATCTATACGACATACTTAATATTACCATTTAAAGAATAGACTTATTATAGGACTTTGAATGGGAACTGTAAATGCCAAGTTTTAATAAATTGGCATAAACAAAGTTACTCTTTCATTTCAGATTCAAGCTCAGAAATATATTTGCGTACCGTACTATAGCTAATATCAGGATTTATTTGTCGTTTTATGCGAATGTGGATTTCTTTAATGCCAACTCCCTGCTCACGCATATCGCGAATCATAGATTTTAAAGGACCTGACAGAGATTCCTTTGACAGAGCAGTATATTTACTTAATTCAATTAATAGCTCTGTATTTTGTCGGCGAATCTCCTTTAGCTCATTTACGACACAATTATATTCTGTTAGCTTTTTTTGTAAGACGGTGTTTTGCTGCTTTATTTTTTGCATGTCTTCCACAAGCTCAATATTTTTCTTCTTTAACACTTTTCTCTCTTGCTCTAAAATAGTGTGCTTTTCATCTAAATCTATATTCATGGCATTGTACAGCTCTTCTATTTGCATTAATTCTTGGTAGCGACTTTTTAACACGAGCATTAGGTTTTCTGTCGTATTGATTGCTAGCGCTCCATCCTTTAAACGTTCACATGATAATGAAGTAGGATTCATTTTGCTCATCATCTTTTAACCCCATGATTGATTATTTTATGTAATCGAATTGCATTGTTTAGCATCTTTCCTCTTCCCTCTTCTTTGATAATCATTCTCATTTACCTTATCATAATGAGGATTTTCTATTTTGTCAAAAAAAGCTTCTTGCAAAGTAAGATGCAAGAAGCTTTACGATTACATTTTTTTCAGTTTTTCATATTCAAGCTGCAGACGTTCGATACGTTTACGGCCTTCCTCTCGATTTCTTGCTGTTTCTGCTTGAATTTGCTTCGTTTCTTGAATACCAGACATAATTGTTTGCCATGTCGTTTCAATTGTTTCGATTTTAATGCTTGGGCTACCAGCCGCACGCGCGATATTAACACTATTTTTACTAATATTTTCTGCATTTCGTACAAGCATTTCATTCGTACGACGGTCTAATTCACTCATTGAATCTGAAATAAGCTTTTGGCGTTTTAACGTCACCGCATGGATAAGCCCTTGCTTAAATATAGGAATTGTCGTCACAAACGCAGAGTTAATTTTAGCAATTAAATGGTTATTCCCTTGCTGCATTAATCGAATTTGTGGAGCAGATTGGAATGAAACTTGTTGCGCCATTTCTAAATCATAACGACGCTGTTCTAATAAATCAACGGCACGTACCATCGTTTCATATTCCATTGCCGCTAACTGATCACCAGTTTGTGCTTTTTGCTCAAGTGCTGGTAAGGATGAACGTACTTCATCTGTTTTCACTTCAATTGCCGCGATAAATTTACTTAAAGTTTGGAAGTAATTTAAGTTTTGATCATATAAATTTTCAAGATCAATGGTATTACGTTTCATTTCACCCTCGTATTTTTGTACCTCGCGGAAAATGACATCCACTTCCTTGTTCATGCTGTCATATTTGGATAGAAACTTTTCTAATTGTTCCTTTCCTTTATTAAACAGCTTCGTAAGGAAGCCACCTTTTTTATCCTCTTCAAAATCTTGAGGATCAAATTTATCCATAATTCTATTTAAATTATTTAATAATACACTCGATTCCTCAAGCTTGCTTGTTTTCATCGTGGCTAGCATTTTATCTGAAAAAGTAGAAATACCATTCGCAGTTTCTTTTCCAAGCTCTAGCATAGCAATTTGGTCTTTCACATCAATTTTTTGTGCTAATGCATGAACCTCAGGATCTTGCTTTAAAGCAAGTTGATTTTGAGCGATCTGTGATAGCTCCTGCTCAGAAACAAGTACTGGTTTTTTTGGCTCTTGCTCCACCTGCAATAATGGATTAGGTTGTAGTAATGGATTTTCTGATGCAAATGGATCCTTTGATTTTAATAGGTCGTTGTCGAATTCAGACATAAAAGTTTTACCCCCTGCGATTTATCTCTTTTATTTACATACGATTCCAAGCTGAAAAAGTTTCATTTTAGTCAAGTTTTACAAAATAAGAGTCATTGAACTATTGACAAAAAGCTTTAATTGCTCAAGATCATTTAAGATTTTGCCAACTCATTTACGCATAGGTAGCTGCTGCTCATGTTTCACAAAGAACTGTTCTCTCTCCTCTTGTATCGCTAGGCGTTGACTAGGTGATTTTTTTAATCTTCAATCATTCTTGACTAACAAAACTACACCCTATTCTATAAATTATAGCTTGTTTCATTTGGAAATTCGACTGAAACCACGAAATATTTTACATAGTTTTCTAACACTAGTGTATTTTAGGACTTACCTCGTGACATAGGGTTAATTCCTGCTCCAACTGGGCGCCATAACAATGAAAAAAGCAGCTACTTACTGTTTTATTAAAAGTCAAGCGTTCAACAAAATCCATTGAAATATGTTAAACCTTTTATTGTAATTCGAAACGAAGTACATAACTTCTTTATGTGTTATCCCTCAATCCTTAACAATTAGCAACTGCAAAAACTCCATTTTGAAAAAAGATTGATCAAAATAGAGTTACTCTTTTTAGATAAGTCATGAAATTCCTCTTGTTCTGTCATACGTAACTCTCATAATTTGTTTTTAGTTGATTTTGTAATCTTGCTCTTATATTCCCAAATCCGTACAAATAATGAATTTTGGGTTTATACTAGTTTTCCGTGGAGGTGATGACATGAGAAAACAAAATAAGCCAAAGCGATCGAGGAAAAGAGAGGAGTTTTGTCTGCTGAACAAAAGATGAGTGCTGAAATTGATTAATGGAGGTATTTTATGAAAAATAACAATCATTTTAATTTTTACAAGCTTTGGCTAGGACAGTCTATCAGTTTGTTAGGTACCCAGTTTACAGTAGTAGCTTTACCTCTTTTTGCATTAGAGGTACTAGAAACAAGTGAGGCGAATGCTGCCTTGCTTCGTGGGATTATATTCGTACCTTACCTAATTTTCGGATTAGTAGCAGGTGCTTTGATAGACATCCTTCATAGAAAAAAGGTTTTGCTAATTTGTAGTATATGCCAAGGCGTTTTATTTTTATCAGTATTTATACTGACTGTATCAAATATAATAACGTTCCCTTTATTGGTGTTTCTCATGTTCTTAAATGGCATATTCACCACTTTTTACAACATTACAATTCCTACTTTCTTACCTGAAATATTAACAGATAAAGACAACTTTAAAAAAGGAAATGCGCAACTAGCCCTTTCGGAGTCACTTTCTATAGTAATCGGTCCTATGCTAGCAGGAATCGTAATTACTCTAGTTGGATTAACAGGCATATTCACTGTTGACGCGGTAACGTATTTTGTTTGTTTTGTGTGTGTACTATTTATTTCAAGGTTTAAACCGCATACAGAAGGCTCTTTAAAAAACGTAAATATAAAAACGATATATATAAACATATATGAAGGCTTGATATATTTCAAAAGCCACCCCGTATTGGAACCAATTGTAAGCTGTAGCGCAGTTTACGGTTTTTTTAAATATATACTAAATAGCATTTTAGTAATATTCCTATATAAGATAATGGGTCTATCTGAACTTGAAATAGGCTTTGTTATAGGCTCGGCAGCTATAGGATTTTTAATAGGTAATACGATACTCGTCAAAAAAAGTCAACAAATTAATAACACAAGAATGCTTGTTTATAGCGCTACTGTATCAGTTATAGGTCTGTCCTTAATACCGATAATGGGATATTTGGGAACCGTATTCGGTATAGTAGCAGCAAGTATTATACATGGTATGGGAGAAGGTGTATTTGGTCCTTACGCTGCAACCATACGACAACTCGTCTCACCAAATCACATGCTGGGCAGAGTAAATGCTGTACAGCGTACGCTTAATTGGGGAGCTTGGGCATTAGGAAGTTTTGCTAGTGCATTTTTAGTTTCAATATTTGGGCTTCAAACTACGTTCTTTATAGGGGGCTTTGGAACAACATTGTGTTTAATAGTGTTGTTAAGGCGAGGCGTATCAAAAGGAACCAACATTGAATATATGAGTTCAATTTAGAGGAGATGATTATGATGTATAAAGTATCAAAAGGAACTGACATTGAAAATACACCACACATTTTATTTATAGGAGGATGGACAAAACCTATACAAGATGCTTTAGACAGGGGATATAATGTTTCCTATATAGGCTCTTACACTAAACACATGTATTTCGATGGAACTATCTTAGAAAAGTGTTTCTATAAAAAAGAAATAGATACAACAAACATACCCGTGTGTGTCTACTATGCTGAAGAATTGTTCAAGGAGAAACCATTTGATCTAGTTGTATCTTTCAACGAGGTAGCCTTGGATACTGCAAGCATTATTGGAAAGATTTTTAATGTTAAAGGATTTTCTTACAACGCTAATATGATAACCCGCAATAAAAACATGATGCGTGAACTTCTAGTAGGCAAAGACTATTCGATCGATTCGATAATTTGCAACAACATAAAAGACATTGATGAATTTTTGCATAAAAAAGATAGTATTATAATAAAACCTCCAATTGGCGTAGGTGGTAAAGGGGTGTTAAAGCTAGACATAGGAGATGACGTAGAGGTATTTATTAAAGATAACGATATTCAACTACCTATTTTAGGGGAAGAGTACGTTGAAGGTGACGTAGTTTATACGGTCGAAGCCGTTTCTTATAACAAAAAACATTCTATACTAGCCATATCAGCTGAAATATTTAAAGCGGATACGTTTTTAATAAACTATACTATTATGCCGGCACCTATAGATGAATCTCAAAAAAAATTAATCATTGAGAAAGTAATGTTATTCTTGGACGACATACAACTAGAAAATGGCATTACTCATACAGAAGTAAAGGTAGACAAACAAAATAGGCCTATTATCATCGAGTCTCAAGTTAGGATAGGTGGGGGTAATATTTGGAAAATGGTAGAACTAACAACCGGTATATCTCAATTTGGATACTATTTTGATGCATTGGTTACTAAAAATATAGATGAATTTAAATGTGTGCCTTCAAAATGTCAAGCTATGTCTTTAAGCTTAATTCCAAAACCAGGTTGCTTAAAAGAAATCAAGTTTAAAGGGTTAGCTAACATATCCGAGGTCGTATCGATTGATCTTTTAGTAAAAGAAGGTGACACCATACCAACTATTGTAGACAGTACTCACCGCAAAGGATATATATTATTTACAGCTAATGATATAAAACATATGTACGAAGTTGCAGATAAAATATGTGACAATTTAACGTTTGTTTATCAGGATTTGTCAGAATGGAAACCTTCTTTTAAAAAAATATTTTAAAAGGAATGTGGCACATACTAGTCTATGTCAAGAAAAAGGACAATTTGAACCACGTTTGTCTTTCCCTTATTTATTTTATTTCCTATTCAATATTCATGCCCTATTATTATTTAAAATCTGTATCAGAACTACAATATGCTATTCGTTGTTAAGAAAATAGAGGCACCGTTTAGTAATTGTTGGAAATTCAAGTGTGTGGTTGATTTCCGTTCCGACTGGGCACTTTGTTGCTGCCGCTTCGCTTTCGCACAGAAAAAACATTTGTTACTGCCGCTTCGCTTTCGCACAGAAAAAACATTTGTTGCTGCCGCTTCGCTTTCGCACAGAAAAAACATTTGTTGCTGCCGCTTCGCTTTCGCACAGAAAAAACATTTGTTACTGCCGCTTCGCTTTCACACAGAAAAAACATTTGTTGCTGCCGCTTCGCTTTCGCACAGAAAAAACATTTGTTGCTGCCGCTTCGCTTTCGCACAGAGCAAAGCTTCCTGGGGTTGTCCGATGAGCCGCTTTTGGTGTTGCTGTCGCTACGCTTTCGCACAGAAAACATCCGCTTCGCTGCGGGGTCTCGGGCCAACACGATGTTGGTCACGAAGGCATTATCACAGGATGTGATGCTTTTAGCCTTCGTTCCTCTATTACTGATCCCCGAGAAGTCGCTCACTCCAATCTACTATTTACATAGTAGACGTTTTAACAAAAGTCATCCACAACTTTTGGTGATGAACCTGATTTTTATCAAAAGATTTTCTCTCAGTCTCTATATAATGAAAGAATCTTTTTACCGTGTCTTTACTAGAACGTTAAAAATTGATTTTACTACCATGGCTTTCTTTGTTAAATGTAATAACATGCCGGGCGCACATAAAAAGCACATCACTAAAATTAAATTTAGTAATGTGCTTTTTTATTAAATGTGTAACATTATAAGTGAAACACTATAAGACCTAATGTACAATTACTTGTACTTAATCTTACAGAGAATAGCTGCTTTCATCATGTAGTCACTTTTAGGACCGTTTTAATTTTCTTAATAACGCCACCTGAACTATATGTTAGTACGCTGCGTTTATAGAATGAAATACTGAATAAATAAGCAACAATAATTGTCGCTATTAAAATACCTAACGATAGAAGTGGTACCATTACGCCAATATCAGTAGCCCCGATACGCATCGGCATAATCATCCCAGATGTAAATGGAATATAAGAGAATATCTTAATGATAAGAGTATCCGGATTCCCCATTCCCGATAACATAACATAGAAACCAATTAATGTAATCATCATGGCTGGCATTAATACTTGACCTGCTTCTTCAACTTTAGACACTAAAGAGCCGAATAATGCACCAACAATTAAATAAAGAATAATTGTTAATAGTAAGAATAGCACGGCATATATCACATAACTAATCGATAATTCACGAACGATACTAGATGCCATATCCCAAATAACACCGTTTTTTGCAAATTTCGCATAGATTAGGAAGACAACTATAATAATACCCATCTGTGTTAATGCGAGTAATAATACACCAGCAATTTTTGCTTTAAAATGGGTAGCTGGTTTTACACTTACTAGAAGCATTTCCATTGCACGTGAACCTTTTTCAGTCGCAATTTCCGTTGTAATCATAGATAGGAATGTAGAAATAAAGAAGTAAATTAAAATACCTACTGCATAAGATACAAATTGTCCTGATTGTTTTTCTTCTTCGCTTTTACCACCTGTAGACTCTGTATTTAAGTTTTTATCAGTAATAATCGTTTTGGCATCCATAATTTGAGTTGCTTGTGCTGGCGTTAATGATAACTGTTGTACAGCATAATTTTGACCAGCAAGTTGCAGAATCGAATTGATCGTACCTTGATCATTTAATTTCAACGGAGTGAAAGTGGCAATTTCAGCATGAAGCTGTCCATCTTGATCTGTTATTTTAACGATTGCATCTAGCTTTTCGTCTTTGACCTTTTTCTCTAGCTCCGATATATTCGATTCATTTTGTATAAATTCCATATCGCCATTCGATACAAAGAGACCACTTAAATCAGCTGTCGTTTCATTGACGATTGCAATTTGTTGCGCTTGATCATCACCCGTAAAAAGCTCTTTAATATCTGACCAGAAAACTGCAACAGACATCCCAAGTATATAAATGCATGTCATTACAACAAAGGATTTTGATTTTATTTTTGATGTGTAAAGCTGTTTCATTAACAAATTAAACTTCGACAACGTTGCCACCTACCTTATCTTTAAAGATTTCATCTAACGATAAATAATCTAAGCTGAATTTTTCTATATATTTACCATTGGAAAGCTTCTCGAAAATGCTTTGTGCATAGCTCTCATCCTCTAGAGTGAGCACCGTTTGCTCTTTCTCCACACGAACATCTTTGACTCCCTCAAGCGTTAACAATTGAGTTGTCGACCATTCTGTACGTACTGCCAATCTAGTTTTTCCGTATTGTTTCTTTAAATCTAGTAGACTACCTGAAAACAGAGAGACTCCTCGTTTTAATAGACAAAGATGATCGCATAGCTCCTCTACATTATCCATCTGGTGACTAGAGAACAAAATCGTTGTACCCTGTTCTTTTAAATGCAATATTGCATCTTTCAGTAAATCTTTATTCACAGGATCAAGTCCACTAAATGGTTCGTCTAGTATTAAGAATTGCGGTTTATGAATAAAGCTAGCAATCAGTTGTACTTTTTGCTGGTTCCCTTTTGACAACGTTTCAGCCTTATCTTTCCGTCTTTCTTCGAGCTCAAAGCGGTTAATCCAATAATCAATCTCCTTCTTTAACACTGATTTCTTCATGCCACGTAGCTCGCCAAAAAAGTAAAGCTGATCTTCTACCTTCATTGTCGGAAAAATGCCTCGTTCCTCTGGTAAATAGCCAAGTACATCACGGTTGATGGCATTAACGGGTTTGCCATCCCACGTAATTGTACCTGCCGTTGTCTCCTGTAAATCTAGAATCATTCGGAACGTCGTTGTTTTACCGGCTCCATTTTGTCCAATCAGCCCAAAAATCTCCCCTTTTTCAATGGTGAAATTTAAGTTGTCCACCGCTGTGAAGTCTTTGTATTTCTTCGTGACACGCTCTAATTGTAATGTCATCCTTTTTCCTCCTACGCTTCGAATATATGTATTTCCTGTTGTAGTCCTTTTTTACGTCTTTCAACCTTCAAAATTTGCATACACAGAATTATTACGACTACAAAATTTAAAAATGATAATCCCGTATTTAAGAATCTTTCCGTTGATTCACCAAGTCCAATATAAAGATTAATAAATCCAATTAATAGATTAAGAAATGCGACGGATATAAAAAGACGATTTATTGATTTTAAATACTTTATTTTCGAAGAACTATCTGAAAATAATTCAAATGGACCTTCTGATTTCTTTTTACGGTAATAAGCCCATACGCCAAATTTTGAAACAAACTCAATATTCATCGTGTCTAAAAAATCATAGTAATCCTGGTTTTTGCCTTTAACTAGTTCATTGCGATAAATATATTGACCAGGTTCCCCTTTTTTAAAAATAAAATATCCCACCATTGTACGCTTTAGATGCCAACCTTGTTCCGCCTTATCATTTACCCATGCTTCTTCCTTTTCATAATCAAGAAAAAAACGATACACTCTTTTTTTCATAAAGTCCCACCTCCAATCTTTAATCGGCTTTGATAATAGTTTTATAACCATTAATTGTTTTTTCTGATTTCCCAGAAAATAATTATGAGGCAAATACGAAATCCCATACTTATGTAGCTTTCTAATTGGCATTAATGGAACAGTCTCCTATACTAATCTGTAAACAGATCTAAATCCTTCTTCAATTTATTGCGCACACGAACAAGTTTTAATAATGGAATAGAAAAAAACACGACTACAAGAATATTAGTGATATTCATTGATAATTTCATCCAGTCTATTGCCTGTGTTGAAAAAACCCCACTTAGACCAATTAGTCCTATAACCAAATTAAGAAGGATAAGCGATAGTAGCAAGGAAATTCTTTGGGACAGCTTATTAACTTTATTTTTCTTATCAGAGTAAAGTTCAAAAGGTCCATCATTTGCTAGTTTCCTAAAGAAGACGAGATTGCCAGAACGATCTACCTGTTCAATTCCTGAGGACCTCAGAAATTCAAAGTATTCGTCTTCATACGAAGCACCGTAGCGCTCTAATTCATCATGCCGATAAATATAGCTACCTGGTTCCCCACGTTCGAATGTGAAACGTATCCAAGCGAACTATTATCAATTATGCCTCGGCATAATTGCGTCCGGAATCGGCTTTGTGCTTGCACAAAGAACTCCTTACCGATTCCGTGACATCCAGCGGAGAATTTAACTTCTTTCAGTTAGTGTTTGGGCATCTTCTGAAAAACAGCCTAAATCAGAAATCATCTCACCACCTTTAGAGGTGGTGAATTTCTGCTGAAAGAAGTTAAATGCCAACCTTGTCTTGCCATATCGTTAACCCATTTCTCAATATCATACGGGTTAACAGCCAATCGATATTTATTCATTTGTTCCATCCTCCCTCGTTATACGGATACCGTTGTCAAAAAGTTCCCTTAATCTCAAAATTTCGTATTCAACGACTTTTTTTCCACTCTCCGTAATGATGTACTCCTTTTTTCGTCCATCACCGTCAAGCGCCTCAATCCATCCTCGCTCGAGTAAAGTTTTAATTGCTCCATAAATCGTCCCCGCTCCAAGCCGAACACGACCATCACTCATTTCCTCTACCAATTGCATGATACCGTAACCATGTCTTGCATTAAATAAAGCTAATAAAATATAATAAACGCCTTCTGTTAATGGCGGGTGCTCTTGCGTCATACAAATCCCCCTTTTTTATATCGTCCAACAATATATCGTCAGCTGATACAATTAAAATATATCAACTGACGATATAGTTGTCAACATTATTTTTTCCATAAAAAGTTATTCAATTATACTCCGGCATAATTGCTTTCGGAAGCTTTTAGCCAACACGACATTGGTCACTCAGTCGTTGCCACAGGATGTGACGTTCTTAGACTGACTTCCTCTATTCAGCGGGTGTGGCGACACCTGCTAGCTTTTCGTGTACGTAGTGAAGCAATATATTTTGATTCTCTTTGAGTTTCCTAAGATACCCGAACATTTCAGCAGTTCTTGGCATTAACAAGGCAATCCAGTCGTCTAAACGTTTCCTGATTTCCCCTGTCCTTCAATATTTATATTGCGTATAAAATTGTTATATGCTAGCATGTAAGTAATTACTTGCATGAAAGGAAGAACGCTATTGTCAACAAAAAGCACCGTAGAACGAATCACTGAAGCAGCTTTACAACTCATTAGTGAGAAGGGCTATACTGCGGCGACAACGAAAGCTATCGCTGAATTAGCAGGGGTCAATGAAGTAACAATTTTCCGCCACTTCGGAAACAAGCATGGTATTTTAAAAGCCATTATTGAGCAATTTTCCTATTTCCCTCTTTTACAGCAAGAGATCAATAAAAATGTTACATGGGATTTGGAAACGGATTTACTAAACTTCTCCATCAAGCATTTTAACTTTTTAATGTCTATTAAAGACTTTGTCATGATCGGCTTTAAAGAAGCCATGCAGTTTCCTGAGATTAATGAAGAGATTGCTAACATCCCACTGCATATTAAAAACGAGCTTATTCATTATTTTCAGGAAATGCATGAAAGAGGGAAAATGAGGGAAATTGACTTTGAAGCAACAGCGTTATCTCTTATTGCTGTAAATTTTGGTCATTTCATGTCACGTGCACGCTTAGGAACAAATGTTTCTCATATGCCATCTGAAGATTTATTAAAAACAAGTATTTCAATTTTTTCTAGGGGATTGACTCCCTAGAAAAAATTTTTCCTATCAATGCAAGTAAGTACTTACTTATATCGGAGGTTTATTTATGAATGGTTTACAAGCTTTATTTAAAGTTCGAGAAACTTATATTGGCATCGTCATCACAATTGCATTTCAGATTATTTTCTTTTCCGTATGGATGACCGCCTATGATGGTATCAATGACAGAACAGACAATTTAAAGATTGGACTAATTAGTGAAGATACAGAGATGGGGCAACAAGTAGTAAATGAAATAACAGCCACCCTACCTTTCACATTAGAAAATTACACTTCTCTTGACAAAGCTGAGCAAGCATTAAATCGACGTGATATCCATATGATTATCCATATTCCAAGCGATTTTACGAGTCAATTACAAGCCGGTAAAGAGGCTGAAATAATTTATGCTATTAATCAAGCGAATGCTAGTATCGCAAAAAACATGATGGACGGAATAGCCAAACAAGTAACCGAGGAAATTAACCATAATATTTACCCTTTCCAACAGGGCAAAACCATTGAAGCATTTTCTCAAAAGTTCTCACAGCTTCCAATGGAACAAAATACTGCGCAAATTAACGAAGCCGTTGCTACCACAATTATGAGTGTCAAGGATCGTGCGATAAATTCTACTATTATTAAAACGAATAATGTTGAAGCGTTTGCTGCAAATTTTGTACCATTGATGGTTATTATTTCGTCATTTGTTGGTGCAATGGTCATGATTATGCAGCATCAGCAGGCTGCACAACTTGTGCAACATACAATTTCGAAGTGGCAATTGTTCCGAGCAAGACAGCTTATTAATATTGGTGTTGCCTTTGCCCTTCCACTATTAACGATTGCCTTAATGCATCTATTTAATATTTCAAGTCAAGTAAATTTTTTATCAGTATATCTTTTGCAAGCATTAATGTTCTGGGCTTTCCTCTGCCTAGCACAAGCCTTTATCATCATTTTTGGTAATCTGGGTATGATTTTTAATATTTGCGCTCTTTCTATGCAGCTTGTTACTTCAGGTGCTCTAGTTCCACAAGCAATGCTATCTGATTTTTACAATAAACTAGCGTCGCTTCTTCCAGCTACTTATGGAGCTGATGGCTATTTCACCATTATTTTTGGTGGAAGCACTGATAATTTAATGAGTGATTGTAGCTCGTTAGGAATGATCATTGCTGTAACACTGACCATTTCTACTATCGTCGTTGCCTTAAAAAAATCAAAAGTACAAAGCGAACACGAGCAGATAGTCCCTGCTACTATTCAATAATTAGGTCAAAAAAAAGCGATGTACTAATGAACGAATCAGTACATCGCTTTTAGAGTTAAAAATAAAATGGTAAAGGATATATTTATGTATATTATAGATCTAAAATGAAGATGATTTTCGTTCCAGGCTTACCCATCAACATAAGAAGACACTATTTTGCGAAGTGCTTGATTGGAGTGAGAGACTGAGCGACTCCTTCGAGATTAGCGATATAGATGAACGAAGGCTAAAACCAAAGCACTCAGTCAGAACGGAAATCAACCCCTCGTTTTGCAAAGAGCTGTACATTAATATGACAAATTAATTCATACTAGTTTTGATAAATGAGTGCTATTCGCCTATTTATTCTTCACTTCTAATCAACCCTTCATCAATTTTCACCAATTCGCAAAATACCGGCGAGTTGTTTATTTAAGGTACTTACGCTATCTACAAAATCTTGACGATACCATTGAATGATTAGGCCAATGATTGCGTTTGCTTGATAAGCACTATAATACTCAATGGATATCTCATCATGTACTTTATTATGGAGTGCGATATCTCTTTTTAGTAGAGCAAAAATGCCATCAAATAACATGTAATAGTATGTCAGCGGTACATTCTTGGAAAAAACAATACGATAGAACATTTTAAAGTGCTCAATATGATGAAAAATACGAATAGTATTTGGATCTATTTGATTTTTATCCAATGTTGTTACTGCACGGTACGGTTCTTCATAGGAATTATTCAAATCCCTCATAATTTCCTGAAAGTATTCCTCAAATAGGCCTTCCTTTTGCTCATAGTGCAAGTAGAAAGTACCCCTATTTACCTTTGCGACCCGACAAATTTCTGCGATTGTAATGTTTTCTAAAGGCTTCTCACTCAATAACGTTAGTAAAGCATTATGTAATGCTTGCTTCGTTTTGACAACTCTTAAATCGTTAGCGCCCAAATTTTTTCCCCCTTACTAAACAGATTTTTTAGATGTGTTGATTACTGAACAGTTCCTAGTATTTTGCGCATTGAAATCGCTTACAAAATTATTATATTATTTTAATGAACACATGTTCAATATTTAACATTTTATATCCTCGAATTCACTGGAACAAACGCTGGTGCAAGAACATAAATTATAGGAGGTTTTTGAGATGAGATTAGACGATAAAGTAGCCATCGTAACAGGTGCAGCGTCAGGTATGGGTAAAGCAATTGCAGAGGGCTATGCCAAAGAAGGAGCAAAGGTCGTAGTTTCTGACTTAAATTTAGAAGGTGCACAAGCAGTTGTTGCGGGTATCCAAGCAACTGGTGGCTCAGCGATCGCTATTCAAACGAATGTTACCTCAACAGAAGACCTACAACGCTTATTTGATGAAACAAAAAACGCTTATGGCAAATTAGATATTCTAGTGAATAATGCTGGTATTATGGATGGCATGGAACCAGTCGGTGAAGTTTCTGATGAACGTTGGGACAAAGTATTCGCGGTGAATACAACTGCCGTAATGCGTTCGATGCGTATGGCAACAGAGATTTTCCTTGCCCAAGGACATGGAGTCATTGTAAACAATATCTCTGCTGGTGGTTTATATGGCGCTCGTGCTGGGGCTGCCTATACTGCTTCTAAGCATGCTGTTGTTGGTCTAACAAAAAATACAGCATTTATGTATGCAGATAAAAATATTCGCTGTAATGGTATCGCTCCAGGTGCAGTGATCACAAACATAGCCTCTTCCATGACAAATGTGAGTCAAACAGGTGCAGCTCGCCAAGCACTAGGTTTAGCTATTAACCCACGTGCAGGACAACCTGAGGAAATTGCTCAGCTCGCTATATTCCTTGGCTCAGAAGAGGCAAGTTTTGTCAACGGACAAGTAATTACTGTAGATGGTGGCTGGACAGCTTACTAAGCTTCACCATACGAAAAAGCACGCACATAAAATCCATTGTGCGTGCTTTTGATTATTTTATATTTAAATTTTCATCTGCTCTTCTTGCTGGGAATAAGCATCCTATAAAAGCACCAATTAACGCTGGTAATATCCATCCTAAGCCCATATCGTAAAAAGGTAATAAGTTGGAATAAGCTTTTTCAATCGCATCAAAAATACCCAATTTCGCGGCAGGAATGCTACCCACTAACGCTTTATAACCATCAATTACACTAATAAAAATTGTGAAAATCATAGTAATTGCATATACTGTTTGCTTATTTTTAAATAGTGATGAGCATAATGCAAGGACAATTAAGACAATTGCTAGCGGATATAAGAACATCAGCACTGGAATAGCAAACTTTATAATATTCGTTAATCCGAAGTTGGCGATTGTAAATGACACAACGCACAATAAAAAAACAAACCATTTATAGCTTAATTTCGGGAACACTTCGTGGAAAAATTCACTACAAGATGTGATTAAGCCAATACTTGTCTTTAAACAAGCAAGGACAATTATAACTGCTAATAAAATAGCCCCGTATGATCCAAAATAGTGATCGGCCACTGCCGCAAATATTAAGCCACCGTTATCAAATGTACCAATAGCTTCAATACTCGATGCCCCCATATACGTTATTAAACCGTATATTAACGTCATTAATGCCATGGCGAAAATACCAGATTTCCACGTTGCTTTAGCAATTTCCTTTCTATCTGATATCCCTGCGCTTTTAATTGCGTTAATTACAACGATACCAAAAGCTAATGAGGCTAAAGCATCCATTGTGTTATAGCCTTCTTTAAAGCCTGTCATAAATGCCGAATCAATATAATCTCCGATTGGCTGCTGGAAATGGCCCATCGGTTTTACAATACTAATAATAATTAAAATAAATAACACAATCAAAAATGCTGGTGTTAAATATTTTCCGATATAATCCATAATTTTCGCTGGATTCAATGAGAAATAAAAAACGATGGCAAAAAATACGAAGCTAAATAAAGCAAGTAAAAGTGTTGTATGCTCCGCTTGTATATACGGTTCAAAGCCAACAACAAACGGAACTGTCGCTGTACGTGGAATCGCAAAAAAAGGACCAATCGTTAAATAGAGGGCTAATGAAAAGATGACGCCGAATAATGGGTGAACACGGCTCGCTAAGTCACGCAAACCGTTACTACCTGATAAACCGATAGCTAGAATGCCTAAAAACGGTAAACCGATAGCTGTTACTAAAAATCCAATTAAGCCAAACCAAAAGTTAGTCCCTGCTAATTGTCCAAGCTGAATTGGAAAAATAAGATTGCCTGCTCCAAAATACAGTCCGAAAAGCATTGTACCAATGACTGCATATGTTGAAAAAGGTATTTTCTGTTGCATTTTGATGTACTCCTTAGATGTATTTAACCATTGCATACAATTTATATGAAGAGATTTCTCATTACAATTCCACTATATTAACATAGCATTTATTTAAAAAACAATAGTTGTTTTTTCCTTTTAAACTTTTCACTGGTGCTGTCATACACCTTCACGTGGAAGTGAGAACTTCTTTCGGGTGTGAATAGAGAAAACTAAAAAGAGCTGTCTGCTGACAGCTCCTTAGTTTGCTACAGACCAATCTATGTGATCTAAAAACTTGTATACGTCCTCATACACTTTTTCACGTTCTTTATCTAAAGTTATAATATGACCTGAATTTTCATACCAAATAATCTCTTTATCATCAGTTTCTACAGTATCTAAAATGAATGGTGCACTTTCTTGATAAAGTTCATCATCTAATGAACCTTGTAATACTAATGTAGGTGCTTTAATTGTAGATAATTCATCGCGTGTTTCTGTAGTTAAACGAGTAACACCGTCTAATGAATCCTTTGGTGTAATACGTAGTTCATGTAATTCAGAAATAATTTGATCTTTTGATTTATTTTCAAAATGTTTATATAAACGAGCGTAATGATAAAGTCGAGTAAATAAACCTTTAGAATTGTCGCGTGTTATCGGTGCACACATTGCAACAACTGCTTTAACTGGAAACGTCTCCGCTACTTTTAAAGAAAATACACCGCCAAGTGAAATCCCTGCTACAGCAATTTCCTCATAGCCTTTACTTTTTAAGAAGTTATAACCTTCCACAACATCGTTCCACCAGTCTTCTGGTCTTGTTTCAAGTAACGCTTCTGGTTCTACACCATGCCCACTATAAATCGGTGCATGAACCGTATAACCACGTTTTGATAAAAATTCTCCTAGCTTTTTCACATCTTTTGTGCTACCTGTGAATCCATGCAATAATAGTACGGCTTTTTTGCCTCCCTCAATAGTTAGAGGTTGTGGCTTAGTTAAATTCATTTTATAGTATCCCCTTCACGGAAATTTGTAATTGTGTAATTTATGTGTCTATCTTAACACCGTTTATTCATAATGTACAATTTATAGTTTTTATCATATTAATGTGTTTCATGCATTAACGATGTGAGGTTAATGACTGTTATATAACGCTTTTTGTACCTTTTATTTTTGCATTTCATTTTTCAAGAGCAAAGTTATTAAAATCTTTTTTCTAGCATTAACTGGCCTAACTTATCTGTAGCAAAAAAGAAGTCAAAATTTTGTGATTTCAAAGAAGTTAGGTGAGGGATAAACTGCCCAAAAAGCGCGATTGGTGAAGATTAATTATTGAGTGGGAAAAAGTTTCACTTTATGTGCCTATACTTCCTACTCTTTTACCGTTATAATGCTGTTAACTCAAAAATAACGGGAATAGAGGTGAAATAATGGAATGGCAGCAATTGGAATACTTTGCTACAGTAGCAAAGCTTGAGCATATGACTCGTGCAGCTGAAGCATTAGCGATATCTCAACCGGCATTAAGTCGTTCGATTTCAAAGCTTGAAGAGGAATTAGGCGTACCCTTGTTCGACCGTCAAGGACGTTCGATTATGCTTAACCGATATGGCGAGCTTTTTTTGTACCGTGTCCAACGTATGCGTAAAGAGTATGAAAAAGCCGTTTTAGAATTACAGGAGCTCAATAATCCAGAGCTAGGAGATGTATCACTCGGTTTTTTACATACACTAGGGACTAGCATCGTACCTGACTTGATTCGCGCTTTCCGACAGAATCATCCACATATACGCTTTCACTTTACACAAAATTACTCACATTCTCAGCTTAAGCAATTACTTGCGGGAGAGTTAGACCTTTGTTTACTTGCATCGATTGACACGGAGCCGCCTGTTTGCTGGAAGGAGCTGTGGCGTGATGAGCTTTTTATTATGGTGCCGATCGACCATCCATTCGCTAACCGGACGAGTATTAAAATGAAGGAACTTGAGCATGAGAATTTTGTTCTAATGAAAAAGGGTTACGCATTGCGCCGTACAGCTGATAAATTATTAAATGCTGCAGGTATTAAACCGAAGATTACTTTTGAAGGTGATGAGGTATCAACAGTTGCTGGTTTTGTAGGTGCTGGGCTTGGCGTCTCGTTGCTACCTGTGGATGAAGATTTGAATCCAAATAAATTAGCTAAAATTCGTGTAGAGGATATGGTTTGTGAACGGATAATAGGTATGGCTTGGATTGAAAATCGATATCTTCCACCTTCAGCAAGGCAATTTCAACAATTTGTATTCAATTTTTACGAAAAGTAATGGCTAGTCATTAAATTTGTACCCAAGTGAGTAACAATGGTTACTCGCTTTTTTTATTTACGAAGAGCGTTCCATAAAGATCACAACAATAAACCACCTTCTCCAAATAAAAAGGTGGTTACTGTAAAGATGCTACTTTATTTCACTACATATTTTAATTGATACGAATACATATCTGTCGTATCTCCATTAAGCTCAAAAAGCCCCTGCTTTGCAAGGGTCAGCAGGCGTTTCTCCACAAACTCTTCACTTAAATAGTCATCAATTGCGCCGAGTGTTTCACCGATGATACGCATCGGTATAAGCCATTCTTCATTTAGTTCGGCATGGGCTCTTTTCGCACATTCCATAATAATTGGATCCAATGCGTCTTCCGCAACATGTACAATTCCATCTTGCCAAATTCGCAGTGTACTATGGTTTTGTTTCAGCTCTTCCCATTCCTTTGCAAGTTGCTGACACTCATCAATAGAAAAGCGCTTTGCCTCAGAACGGAGTTTCATGAGCAAATCTGCTGAAAGTTCACCTGATTGACGGATCCTCAAGTTTGGCTGTACACGCTTTAGGCCCTCTGTAGCATCAATCCCATATACCATACTACATTTATTGATCAATTCGCTCATAACAAGACGTAACCCAATCGCTTCATGGGTACTTTGGCTGTACCAAACCCAGACATCGACATCGCACGGTAAAGCTGCAATTTTTTTCTTCCATACTTGTTGAAGATCCTCGTACAACTCACGTTCTTCATTGTCCCTAAAGATATAGGCTTCTAACCAGTTTTTTCGTTCTTCTGGGCTGCTTAGTGGACCAATCGAGAAAATCTCATGGACACTAAGCACTGATTCATCTCGTTGTAAATGATGCTGTCGTATTGCATGCTTTATCGAACCTTGTGTAGATAAGCTAAACGTTATATGTAAAATCGCCATAAAAATCCCCCAATTTACTGTTTACTCAGCGCTATTTGTATCCCAATAAAAGTGAAAAGTACGCCTTGAATCATATTTAATCGTTTAGCAATTGCAGGCTTACCAATAATCATCTCCCTTACTTTACCGGCAAAAATGCTAAATAATGAAAATAGTAAAAGCGCTTGTACTAAAAATACAAAACCCAAAATTAACATTTGTAAACCTACATGGCCATTAGAAGGATTTACAAACTGTGGCAATAGTGCTAAGAAAAATAAAGAAACTTTTGGATTTAAAATATTCATTAAAATGCCTTTTCGATATAACGTTATATAGGCTTGTTCATTTTGCTGTTCCAATGTAAATGGATCACCTTTCGCACGAAACGATTGCCAAGCTAAATACAATAAATACGCTGCTCCTGCAAACTTAACAATAGAAAAAATTACTGTTGATTGATAAATAATCGCTGAGATTCCTAGAACAGCCGCTCCTATATGAACGAGCAAACCTGTGCAAAGACCAAGTGATGTTGCTATACCAGCCTTTTTATCCTGTGTAATACTTTGCGCAAGAACAAATAAATTATCTGGCCCAGGCATTAATGTTAAAATAATTGCTGCTCCTAAAAACGCCAATAACGTTGAAAACGTCAATACTACCCCTTCTTTCCATTACTTTTAAATAGGCTCATAATATTTTACCAAAATGTCACACCCGACTTTCCGTAATAAACAATTACTTTTAGAAAAGAACTATTATAATGTGGTTTTATTTCCATTATACTACACGACGATTCTCTATTTCTCAATTTTCACAAAAAAATGTCTAACCAATTATGCTCGCTTATGCAACACTTTTCTCTTTTAATACATTATAATGGATATTATCATTACGTAAAGGTCGTATCGTTTTGGAGAAAGAGGTGTTTGTCGTTGGCAGTAAGTGATATTGTAAAGCAATATGAAGACGAGCAGGGAAATGTCTATTATAAAATGAAAACACATGATATCGAGGTACAAGCTACACAAAATTCAGGGTTAGCGCCAGTTATTACTTACTTTATGGGTGACAAAGAGATTACTGATGATATTCGAAGTTTACGTTTTAGCCCTCGCACCCCTTCAAGTTATATTCAAGATTACGATGAATTTCAAACTATGCTATATGCTAAAGAACAACGTGCCATCAACGAACTATATGAACAAATGAGTATAAAACCTAAAAATATGTCTTCAGGAAAGCAATTATTATGGAGCTTTTTCGTAATTGTTATAGCGATGCTCCCACTATTAGTCGCAATCTGGTGGTACAATTAAACAAAGTTGTGCTTCCCTCTTCACGTACCCTCGATTGTTCAGTATTACCTACTTATTTTCGAAACTTTTTATTAACATTCCTAATCAGCTTGACAGACTTGTGAAAGTAGTGCATTCTTTATTCAATTACTTTTTGAGGAATGAAACATCATTCAAAAAAGATTTTCAATTATAAAAATAAAAGCGGCGAAGACTAGTACCTAGAAACTACTTGATCAGAGAGCGATGCCCATCGGCTGTAAGGCATTGCACAAGAAAGACTAAAGAACCTACTTCGTAATACGTCCTAGCTAACCTAGGCGCAGTCTCAAGCGTTATGAGTAAAGTGGAATGTCAATGACGTTCAATGTAGGTGGTACCACGGAAAGCAAACCTTTTCGTCCTAATTATTAGGATGAAAAGGTTTTTTTATTTTTAGCGAATCTTAATGTTTAAATCATAATGCAAATGTAATGGCGAATTGGAGGTATTGCAATGGAAAGAAAAAGAATCGTCGTCAAAATTGGGAGTAGCTCCTTAACAAATGCAAAAGGTGAAATTGATAAAATACGTTTAATGGACCATGTTCAAGCGATAGCTGAATTAAAAAAAGACGGTCATGAAGTATTGCTTGTTTCATCAGGTGCAGTTGCAGCAGGCTTTAAACAGCTAGGGTACCCTTCTCGTCCCGTCACAGTAAAAGGAAAGCAGGCTGCGGCAGCAGTTGGCCAAAGTTTACTTATTCAAATTTACAATGCGCTATTTAGCATATATGATATTGTACCTGCTCAAATTTTATTAACGCGTACTGATTTTTCAAAAAAGGAGCGCTATAAAAATGCCTATGCTACATTTGAAGAATTATTTGAGCGCTCCATACTACCAATCGTTAACGAAAACGATACAGTATCTGTTAGCGAATTAACCTTTGGAGATAACGACATGTTATCGGCACTAGTAAGTGGCCTTGTTCATGCCGATCAGCTCATTATCTTAACAGACATCAATGGTTTGTATAACGCCAATCCAACTAAAAACCCACATGCCAAACGAATTGATCGTTTAACAGAGGTATCTGATGAGATGCTTGGTTTTGCAGACGGTGCAGGCTCGAAGGTCGGTACAGGTGGTATGGAATCCAAATTACTGGCAGCCCGAGCAGCATTAAATGCAGGTGTCAAAGTATTTATTGGGACTGGGCACGGTGCTAAAAAGCTTGTCGACATCTTGAAAGGACATGGTGATGGTACATACGTTGAGCATGATGCGCTGGCTGTTTTAACAAATAATAAACAGTGGATTGCACTCACGGAAGTATCTGGTAAAATTTTTATAGATAGCGGTGCTGAGCATGCCTTATTGGCAAATGGAAAAAGCTTGTTACCCGCTGGTGTATACCGTGTTGAAGGCGACTTCGAAAATGGAGACGTTGTCGAGGTACACAGTGACAAGGGACTGCTTGGGCGTGGTGAGGTTTTATATTCTTCCCTAGAGTTAGCACATGCGATGGGAAAACGTACAGATGAGTTAGCGAATTATCCTATTGAGGTCATTCACCGAGATAAATGGCTAAAAATTCAAACAAACTAAGGAGGAATTCACATGACAAGTGAAGTTCAACAAAAAGGAAAGCTAGCAAAAGCCGCCAGCTATATTTTAAATATTAAAACAACTTGCGAAAAAAATGAGGCTCTCACAAAAATTGCTGAGCAATTAATCATTGACCAAGACACTATCATTGTTGAAAATGCAAAGGATTTAGCTCATGGTGAGAAACAGGGAATGCCTGCTTCTACACTTGATCGCATCATGCTAAATAAAGAACGAGTGGAAGCTATGTCAAGTGCTATTCAGTTACTTGTTGAATTAAATGATCCAGTAGGTAGTCTTCTAGAGAGAATAGAAAAAGATAATGGACTATTGATTGAAAAACGTCAAGTGCCAATTGGCGTTATCGGGATGATTTACGAGGCGCGACCTAATGTGACAGTGGATGCGGCAACATTATCATTGAAAACAGGTAATGCAGTCATTTTACGTGGCAGCTCTTCTGCCAAATTTTCTAATGTAGCACTTGTGGCAAGTATACATCGTGCACTTAGCAAAACGTCTATCCCTGTGGACGCTGTACAATTAATCGAGGATACGAATCGTGAAACTGTTAAAGAATTATTCCATTTAAAAGAATACTTAGATGTATTAATCCCTCGTGGCGGAAAAGCACTTATTGATTTAGTAGTAAATGAAGCCACTGTACCAGTGCTAGAGACAGGTGCTGGCAACTGTCATATTTATGTGGACCATTCGGCCGATTACATAAAAACAGAAAAAATTTGTATCAATGCGAAAACGCAACGCCCATCGGTTTGTAATGCAGCGGAAAGCTTACTTATTCATCCTGATTGGTTTAAGGAGCACGGCAAACAGCTACTAAATGCTATGCATCAAGCAGGTGTGACAATTATTGGTGATGAAACTGTTTGTCAAGCTCTTGAATTCGCTCAACTAGCAACAGCTGAAGACTATGCAACTGAATATTTAGATTTAAAGATCAGCGTTAAAATTGTGGAAAACGTTTATGAAGCAATCGAACACATTAATAAATACGGCACGAACCACTCTGAAGCCATCATGACTGAGGATCAGTTAGTAGCAGATACGTTCTTAAATAGCGTGGATGCTGCAGCTGTTTATCACAATGCCTCCACTCGCTTCACAGACGGTTTTGAATTTGGCTACGGTGCAGAAATCGGCATTAGTACGCAAAAATTACACGCTCGGGGTCCAATGGGTTTACCAGCATTAACATCAACAAAGTATTTCATTCACGGTAACGGCCAAATCCGGGAATAATTGCAAAACTATTAATGAAGAGTCGGCAGCGTGTGTCAACTGTCGGCCTTCTTTCTAGTAATCTCCAAGATGAGGCAGTTTGAATCTAAACCTGCGCAGATCTTCTATTAGCCGAGCAGTTACTAACTCTACCTAAGGGAAAACTTTGAAAACGGAGACGTTAAGTTTCCCCCTATCATAATTTTATAGAAAGAAGGTTTTGGATGAACATTTCAGCGATTATCAAACTAACTGTATCAATGGCCCTTTTTGGCTCTATTGGGTTTTTTACCGTTCATACTGGCGTACCTGCTACCGAGCTAGTATTTGTTAGATGTATTTGCGCTACCCTCTTTTTAGGAGGAATGTGGCTGATCACAGGTGGTCATAAAACAGAGATATGGGATAAAAAAGAAATATCACGCACACTTCTATGCGGTGTCTTTATTGTCTTAAACTGGGTATTTTTATTTAAAGCCTTTGAAGAAATGTCAATTTCCATTGCCATTTCAATCTATAATTTAGCACCAATATTCGTATTAATATTTGGCGCATTGTTTTTAAAAGAAAAGATGACTATTCAAGCATTGCTAGCAACAGTAACCTGCTTTATAGGCAGTATGCTCATTATCGGTTTAAATAATTTTATGTCACTCTCTGAATTTATGAAGTCAGGTTTTATTTGGGCATTACTGTCTGCATTGTTTTACGCGTTTACGATGCTCACAAGTAAAACGATCACAAAGCTTAGCTCCTATGCCTTAACATATATCCAAACCACAGTCGGAATTATCATACTATTGCCATTTGTTAATTTTTCATTATTTGAGAGCTTAACGACAACAAACTGGCTATATATTTTAGGGACGGGCTTTATTCATACAGGATTTGTTTACTATTTATTTTTTGATAGTATTCGTAGCCTTTCTACCATTCTAGTTTCAGTATTAGTATTTGTTGACCCAGTTGTGGCTATATTGCTTGATATGCTATTGCTTGATTTTATGCCGAGCTTCATGCAAACAGCTGGTATTGTATTAATTTTTGGTGGGATTTTTTACACAATTTACGTACCGAAGAAAAAGCGTGTGCCTCGTAGCAGAAGCGAAGCGTCAGCTACAGACCCCACCCACCTCTAAAGGTGAAAAGACGGAAGGTATGGTTCCTTTTCAGGTGATATCTAAACATCTACTGAAATAAGGAACTCAGTCTAAGTACTTGACGGAACGGTCATGCTGAGCGACGGATGCATTGTGCAGAGCGACAGATAGAAAGGTCAAAGTGACGGAGAGAGCCGCCAATGTCGTGGATAGCCTGCCTACCTTCCACTGCTTGAATCGCGAACATCGCTGATAAAACCACAAACATCGCTGATAAAACCGCGAACATCGCTGCTTGAATCGCTAAAAAGCTTGTTAGCAGCGGCCTGACAAAACGACGGATGCATTGCGCAGAGCGACAGGAAAGCCCACGACCTGTAGCAATTTTTCTGTGCGAAAGCGAAGCGACAGTAATATTTTATTTAAAGGAGATTTCCCCGTGAGTAAACTTTATGCAATTGGTGAATTATTAATTGATTTTACACCTACTGAACAAAATGCTTCCCTTGCTACAGTTGAGCAATTTACTAAAAATGCTGGTGGGGCTCCTGCCAATGTTGCCGCTGTTTGTGCAAAACTCGAGCAACAAGCTGCCCTCATTACACAGGTAGGTCAGGATGCTTTCGGAGATTTTCTCGTAGAAACGTTAAAAAAAGCCGATGTCGATACGAACTATATTGTTCAAACAGATAAGGGTGAAACAAGTCTAGCCTTTGTTTCCCTGACAAGTGATGGAGGTCGAGATTTCTTATTTTATCGTCGCCACGCAGCAGATTTACTTTACACCAAAGAACAACTCCCACCTAATTTATTAACAGATCACGATATTCTTCATTTTTGTTCAGTTAATTTAGTGGAAAGCCCTATGAAACATGCACATGTAGCATTGATTGAACAGGCCCATCAGGTAGGTAGTCTTGTTTCCTTTGATCCCAATGTTCGCTTGCCACTATGGAAAGATGAGAAGGCATGTCGTCGAACTATTTTAGAATTTTTACCAAAGGCACATATCGTTAAATTGTCCGAGGAGGAGCTTTTATTTTTAACAGCAAGTGAGGATGAAGAAACAGCAGTCCATTCATTATTTCAAGGGAAAGTACAAGTACTCCTAATTACTCGTGGCGCAGAAGGTGCAAGTCTTTATACTAAAAAGCATCATGTAAAGGTACCAGCTGACAACGTTGATGCGATTGATACTACTGGAGCAGGCGATGCCTTTATAGGAGCATTGTTAGCTATTCTTCTTAACGAGCAGATTACAGCGATCAATCTAGTCGAATTTTGTAAGGAGCAAGCTATCCCCCTTCTTACTTTTGCAAATCGCTATGCAGGAGCTTCGACCGAAAAGCATGGTGCTATTGCATCTTACCTTACGAAGCGTGAATTGCCTTTTAAATACAATATGATCTTTTGAAAATTTTGGCTGAAAATGGGACTAGGCAGACTTCCACTTAAATTATGAAAATGAATGACTAACCGACTCAATTAGCATATTAGATTACTTGAAAAGTCCAAAAGAAATCGAATAACATAATGGAAAATTTCTTCCCCACGATAGCTTCTCAAGCACTATTGTTAAGGAAATCTAGAAAAAAAACAGGCTACTCAAAAAATAACTTAGGTAGCCTGTTTTATTTTGAAGGAGAGGATACACTTGAAATTAGATCATGTTGTTGAAGTTTTACTTGAAAGTCTAAAGGATGATCAATATATTGAAGCTGTATTTTTAAGAGGATCGATGGCTAGAGAGGAGCATGATGAATTTTCAGATATCGATATTTATTGCGTTGTGAATGAAGAAAATGTCGCAGCTTTTTTGCCGAATCGCGTCCAACATATTGAAGCTTATAAGAAAACTTGTTTCATTGATGATATTTATATTATTGCACCTCAGCTATTAGTCGTATATGAAGATATGATTCATATCGATTTATTTACAGTAACGCTCACAGAAATTAGTGAAAAAGATGCTATTAAAATATTATTTGATCCAAATGGACTCCTTTCAGCTAAACAAAAGAATACTACTTTGTCATTAACTCCACTCGAATTTCAAGATGCTGTAGATGATACTGTCTGGTATTTGTATCAATATTATTGGGGTGCCCAACGTGGAAATGTGATTTGGAGTGTTCATTTACTGAGGAATAGTTTAGAACACTTCGCCAAAGTACTACTGCATAAGTATTGTCCTGAGCGGGCTTTACTTGGACTTAAAACGTTATCTAATTCATTACCCACTGACCCATTGCATGAAATAGTCGATATCATGAATTGTTTGAGCCTTGAAACTCATGAATTGGCAGTAAAAAAATTAGTGAACGCCTTCAGCAATGAATCAGATTGGATTTTTGAAAATGTGCCGAATAAAGAAAAAATTAAGCCCTTTTGGGGAAAAATAAAAGCGCTATTACATTAAAACAAAATAGCAAACTAACATTGGTTTGCTATTTTTTAAAATGAAAAATAAATACCACCACCACTACACCCTATTAAATTGTTTTTTTCATTAAAATATGTGGGATGCCACAATCCATAAATTCTTCGCCTTCACGCTTATAGCCTAATTTTTCATAAAAACCCTCTGCATAAGATTGTGCGTTTAATTTATATTTTGTTAAACCTTGTTCAAGTGCAATTTCCTCTAAACTTTGGATAATTACTTTTCCTAAACCAAATTTGCGGAATTCTATTAATATGCAGATACGCTCTAGTTTGCCATAGCCATCTACAACTCGCAGTCTGCCAGTGCCAACAGGTTGTTCGTTATAGTATACAAGAATATGATCACATGCTGCATCTAGTGTGTCGAATTCATCAAATTCTTCTTCCTCTGGTACCTGCTGCTCCTCTATAAAAACTTTTTGACGAATGGCAAATGCTGTTTGTAAATCTTGTTTATGTGTAATTTTTTTCGTGTTCATCTTTATATTCCTCCTCGTTTTTTGCTGTTAGGGACGTACTCTCCGTTGGTAGAACCTTGTTTTCCTCCGCTAGTTAAGCCGTCTACTTTTCCGGTAAAACTGCTTTTTCCGCCGCTATATTCGGCTATTGCGCCGCTAAAACTTCTTCTTCCGCCGGTAGACACATCATTTTCGCTGCTAAAACCACTTTTTCCGCCGCTAAAGACGCTGTGCGTGCGGAACCTCCACCTGTAGATATTATGAAGTGAAATTTCCTTGCATGGATGATAATATATAGTATAGAGCATTTTTTATTGCAAATACAATAAATTTTTCGGAGGCAATAAATGAAGGAAATTTTACGAGATATTGGTGCGATTGCGCGGGCACTTGATTCCATTAGTAATATAGAGTTTAAAGAACTTGATTTAACAAAGGGACAATATTTGTATGTCACTCGTATCTGCGAAAACCCTGGTATTATTCAGGAAAAGGTAGCTGAACTATTGAAGGTAGATCGCACAACAGCCTCCCGAGCAATTCAAAAGTTGGAGACAAAAGGTTTTATAGAAAAGCGTAATGAAATGGGCAATAAGAAAAACAAACAGCTTTTCCCGACAGAGAAAAGTCTCAAAATTTATTCATTTTTAAAGCGGGAAGAAGACTACTCAAATGCTAGAGCATTAAATGGTTTTTCGCCTAAAGAAATTGACAGTATTCATGACTTATTAATACGTATTCGTCAAAATATTGAAACTGATTGGGAATATGTAAAGAAAGGACATACACGAAATTATTAAAGGCGATTCCATGCGCTTCTGAGCATTTGGGATCGCCTTCCTTTGCGAAGAATACCTTTTTAGCGATCTATAAATGTCAAATTGTGCTCCCATCTTTTCACCATTTTACTGTTGATTGATCGAACGTGTTTATTTAGCATGCATTGGTGACAAAAATGATACTGCTGAAAAAATCATTCAAACACACTCTATAATTGAATTGATTAGGTGCTGATCTTTTGCGGGCCCCACATCGTCTCAATAGGCTTTTGAATTATTAAAAAAACAGCACCTGCTATTTTTACGCTTTTGAACGTGGATCGAAAAAATCGCGTAACGCATTACTAAGCATATACAAACCTAATACAAGTATTGTAATGGCTCCACCTGGTGCATAAGTGTACCAAGGTGCTCCAACTAAATAAGCTTGTGAATCTTTTAGCATTCGTCCCCAACTAGGATTTGGAGGCTGCACGCCAAGCCCTAAATAACTTAGTGCCGCTTCAGCAAGCATCGCAGTCGCAAATGTTACAGTTGCAGCGACGATAATTTGCGATGAAATATTGGGTAGTATATGGCGAAACATGATGCTATAAGGTTTTACGCCGATTAACTTTGCTGCTAATACATATTCATTGTTACGATGTTGGACGAAACCACTACGTGTAATTCTAGCAATGGCTGGTATGGCGATAATGCCTAATGCAATAGCTGAATTAACAATCCCTGGTCCAAATACCGCAACGAGCATTAAAGCTAAAATAATACCTGGAAAAGCCATTAATGCATCCATTATGCGCATAAAGATTTCATCAATCCAGCCACCCACATACCCCGCTATACCACCAATTAAAATACCTAAAATTGTTCCGATAGATACAGTTAGTAGACCGACTGCGAACGCCGTTTGTGTTCCTTTCATCATACGGCTAAAAATATCCCGACCAAATTCATCCGTACCAAAAAGATAATCACTACTTGGACTTCGTAATTTTTGAGGTATATTCATCGAGTTCACATCATGTGGTGTATAAAAAAAACTGATAATCATTACAATTAGAAAACCGACAATGACTAGTAGACCAATGATTAAATTGATATTTTTTCTGTACCTTTGTCTATTCTTCATCGTATCCCCTCTCATCGTAATCGGATTCTAGGATCTAACACAGAATATAAAATTTCGACCATAAAATTGATCATAACTACCGCTACTGTAATATACATAACGATTCCCTGTACTAATGGAAAGTCACGATTACTAATAGCCGTGATGAGGAGTTGACCGACACCCGGTAGTGAAAATACTTGCTCCACAATAATTGTCCCTGCTACAACTTCAGCCATGATTAATCCAAATACCGTTAATATTGGAATCATCGAATTTTTTAAGACATGCTTATACATAACATTTTGCTCAGACATCCCTTTACTACGAACCGTACGTACATAATCGAGCTGATTTTGCTCTAAAATAGCCGAACGCACATAGCGGAAATTGACCGCAATTTGTGGAATCGCTATTGTTAACGCTGGCAGAACAAGTGTACTTAACGCTCCTGTTACACTTTGCGTCCACGGAATATACCCACTTATTTTAAAGAAGCTGAATTGCATGCCAATATACAAAATAAGAATCATCCCAAGCCAGAAAGAAGGAATGGCCATGCCAACTTGTGTCACTGTCGACAACGAGACATCACTAAGCTTATTTTGTCTTCTCGCTGCAAACATCCCCAATGGTAAGGAAATGAGTAGCACAATTAAGAGCGTGAGCCCAGCCAATGACATCGTTACAGGTAGTCTGTCGAACAGTAAATCTTTTACTGGCATCGAAAAACGAATGGAACTTCCTAATTCCCCTGTCAATAATCCCTTCATCCAATCTGTATATTGCTCGTAAAGGGGGCGATTTAAGCCAAGCTCTGATCGCATATTTTCAATTTGTGTAGGATCCGCTTCCGTGCCTAACATTGTCCGAACCGGATCACCAGGTAAAATTTGAAAAACACCGAATGTAATGATCGATACTAGAAGGATGGTTGTTAGTAACAGAATGAATCGACGTACTATATACATCATCTAGCACTCATCCCTTTCTAGTTAGAAAATTTAACCTCAGACATATCATGGTACCAGAATGGGTAGCTCTTTAATCCCGTAACTTTTTTATTAGAACCCCAAACAATCTGATAATCTGCGATGTAAACCGCTGCTGCCTGCTCAGCTAAAATCTCCTGTGCACGATAATAATAGTCAATTTGTTTTGCCTGATCTCTTTCCTTTAAAACATTTTCCATAATTTTATCGTATTCAGCATTTTTAAATTTGAAGAAGTTTTCACTTTCATTTGTTGAAATGTAATCATTTAAAATATCATAGGCAGAGGCACGACCTGTTAAATCGATTGTTGTCATTTGATAGTCGCGACCAAAGTAAACTCGGTCTAGCCAAATGCCCCACTCTACTACTTCAATTTCCACATCAATACCGATTTCCTTTAAATTAGCCGCTACGATTTGCGCGATATTTGAATACATATCATTATGCGAAGATACTGTAATTTTTGTTTTAAAGCCATTAGGATAGCCTGCTTCTGCTAATAATGCTTTGGCTTTTTCCACATCTCGCTTATACTTATTTTCCAAGCCTTTCTTTTGATAGTCCCCCATCGCTGGACTCATATTTGAACCAAGTGGTACAGCATAGCCTGCAAATACTGAATCGATAATGTCGGACTTATTAACAGCGTAGTTAATTGCTTGACGGACCTTTACATTATTAAAAGGAGCTTTCATTTCATTAAATGTAACGATTAATGAAGAGTTATTATTTTGATGAGATAAGTTATAGTTATTTTCTACTTCACTTACGCGCTGCCAAGGTACACTCGTTAAATCGACTTCATTGGCCATTAAACTCATAATCGCCGCTTGATCATCCGATTGGAAGGTAAATGTCACTTTATTCAAGTATGGTAACCCTTCCTGCCAATAGTGTTCATTTTTCTTCAATTCTAAATTAGAACCCGGAGAATATTTTACATAAGCAAATGGCCCAGTACCTATTGGATTTTCATTATGTTTTCCATCATTACTTTTTGGTAAGATGGCTGATTGTCGAGCAGTACATGAATATAAGAAGTTGGAGTTCGGCTCTTTTAGCTTGATCACAAATGTATTGGCATCAGGTGCTTCTGTTGACGCAACATTATCAAAACTATTTGACATCTTTTCGCCACCGTTTTTCCCCATTAAACGATCAAATGAATATTGAATATCCTCAACCGTTAAATCCTCACCATTATGAAATTTAACACCCGGACGAATTTTGAATGTATATGTTAAACCATCGTCAGATAATGAATAGCTTTCGGCTAGCCCTTCTTTTAAAGTACCATCTGTTTCTGGTGCCATAAGTCCCTCAAAAATATTGAGAATCATTTGGTAAGATATAGATGCTGTTGCTTTATGTGGATCTAAAAAATCTGGGTCATCATTTATACGTACTACGATGTCTTGAGGTAAATCTGCTACTGTTTTTCCTCCAGAACTTGCATCTTTTTTGTCATCATTTGAACAGGCACTAACGAGTAAAACTACTATCAATGTCAACAACAGCCTCAACCAATTGTTCTTCAGACTCACATTATTTCCCCCTATTCCCTATGTGCTTATTTGAATGCTTTTATAGCTTTCTACTCCAGCTAATTTATCAGCAGCTTTAATGCCAGTAATGATCGCTTCCTCCATAGCTCTTGTAGCCAAATGGCCCAAATAGTCAACTGGGTATCTTTTATCCCCCGTGCCAAGCACGAAAATCGTATCCCCATCCAGCATTGTGTGTACAGGATAGATTGTTCGCGCGAGTGCATTTTGTGTAAGCTGTGCTATTTTTTTTGCCTCTACTTTTGTCAGCTTGGCATTCATTGCAATAACACCAATTGTCGTATTCGTACCAGGTAATCCTTCCGATTGCATATGCTCCTCTAAATAAGCACAACAATCAAGCCATTCTCCTGCTTGTAGATTCCTTGCACCTGCTAGCGTTTCTCTTGTATTAGGATCTTTTACATCCCCAACAGCGTTAACAGCAACGATAGCACCCACTACAACCCCCTCTTTGCCAGCTATAGAGGTGCTACCTAGTCCCCCTTTCATACAATATTGAGGACCTGCCAATTTTCCTACAGTTGCACCATAACCAGCTCCTGTATTACCATTTGCCAATGGACCAACAACCGCACTCTTTGCCGCTTTATAGCCCATTGAAGCAGTAGGTCTTGTTTTGGGATCACCGATAAATAAATCGAACAGCACCGCACTAGGAACTATTGGAATCGTAGCAACACCTACCTTTACTCCAACTCCCTGCTCCTCTAAAAATTGCGTGACTCCTGTAGCAGCATCCAATCCGAATGCACTTCCTCCTGACAAGCAAATCCCATGAGCATGATCAATTTCGTTAATAGGATCAAGTGCATCAGTCTCTCGAGTGCCTGGTGCTGAGCCTCTTACATCGACACCGCAAACAGCACCACCTTCCACTAAAATCGCTGTACAGCCTGTAATGCCTTCACTATGTTCTGCATGCCCAACTTTAACGCCAGGCACATCTGTAATATTTCCAAACATCGTACACACCTCGCTTAGCTTAGTAGACTGATTTTTCGGTCTATTTTTCATATAAAAAGCACGCTACCCGTTGATGGTTATTTTCTTCCTGAAGCACAGGCCGTTCTTGATGACATCTGTTCATCACATAGGGACAACGTGTATGAAACGCACAGCCTACAGGCGGATTCATCGGGCTTGGCAATTCACCTTGTAACGGTATTTCTTGTTTCGGTTGATTAAAATTGATAACTGGAATGGCTGATAGCAAAGCCTGCGTATATGGATGCAGAGGATTTGCATATAACTCCTTCTTCGTGCCTATTTCTACTACCCTCCCTAAATACAACACAGCCACTCGATCGCTAATATGTTTTACAACGCTTAAATCATGTGAAATAAATAAATAGGTCAAATGAAATTCATCCTGTAAATCCATCATTAAGTTTAAGACCTGTGACTGGACCGAAACATCTAATGCAGATACAGGCTCATCCGCAATAATGAACGCTGGATGAATAGCAAGAGCCCGAGCAATTCCGATTCGTTGTCTTTGACCGCCAGAAAATTCATGCGGGAACTTTTGCATAGCATCTTCTGGTAGACCTACCTTTTGTAAAAGCTCCTTGACACGTTCTTTACGTTGCTCTTTTGTTATTGTTAATTGTAGTTTCATCGGTTCTTCGATAATGGCACCTATTCGCATACGAGGATTGAGTGATGCAAAAGGATCCTGAAAAATCATTTGCATTTGATTGCGAAAAGTTTGCAACTTACTCCCCTTTAACTGTTGAATGGGCTGTCCTTTATATAAAATTTCTCCCTCGGTTGGTTCGACGAGTTTTAAAATAGTTCGGCCAAACGTTGATTTTCCGGAGCCGGATTCTCCTACAATGCCAAGCGTCTCGCCGCGGAAAATTTCAAGCGAAATATCATCGACTGCTTTAATGACTTTTTTCTCTTCCTTCATCGACTTACGTTTCACAGGAAAGTAGGCTTTTAAATGATTAATTTCAAGCAAAACTTCTTTCTTCGTCATGATCAAGCACCCCTTTCTCCATAAATAAATGACAGCGCACTTTATGCTCGTCTTGAATATGGATTACCTCCGGCTGCACGTTATGACATTGTGCCATCGCAAACGGACAGCGTGGTGCAAAGCGACAGCCCTCTGGTAACGCATAAGCTGGTGGAACCGCGCCAGGGATTGACGGCAACCTTTTAACATCTGTCTCTATATTAGGCATTGTTTTTAAAAGAGCAGCTGTATACGGATGCTTTGGATTCATAAAAAGCTCTCGCACTGGTGCTTGTTCTACGATTTGTCCTGCATACATAACCAAAACGCGGTCTGCCGTTTCTGCTACGACGCTCATATCATGTGTAATAAATAATATAGCCGAACGATGTTTTTCCTTCATCTTTATCATAAGCTTTAAAATTTGTGCCTGTACGGTTACATCAAGTGCCGTTGTGGGCTCATCCGCAATCAGCAGCTGAGGGTTATTGGACATGGCAATAGCAATCATGACACGCTGGCGCATTCCACCTGATAATTGGTGGGGATATTCAGCAATAATCTTTTCCGCATTCGCAATACCGACTTCTTTTAACAACTGGAGAGATTTCTCTCTCGCCTCTTTTTTTGAAATCCTTTGGTGTCTACGAATACCTTCTATTATTTGATTACCGATTGTAAACACAGGATCTAATGATGTCATCGGTTCTTGAAAAATCATACTAATTTCATTGCCTCTTATATTGCTCATCTCTTTATTTTTATAGTCTAAGAGATTTTTACCATTTAATTTAATCGTACCAGCTGTCATTTCTCCTGGCGGTATGGGCAGTAATCGCATTATCGATAACGATGTAATACTTTTACCGCTTCCAGACTCCCCTACAAGCGCAACGGTTTCTCCTTTACGAATCGTAAAGCTTACATCATCAACAACTTTTGCCTCTTTACCATTTTTTAAATGGAATTTAATTTTTAAATGATTTACCTCTAAGAGCACTTGATTTTCTCTTGACTGATCCATATGCATTCCTCCATCTCACATTTGATTTGGTGGTGCATAGCGTATCGCGATATTTTTCATTTGTGTATAATTTCTCAACGCGACAAAACCTTTTTCCCGGCCAATGCCGCTCTTTTTATAGCCACCAAACGGCATTTGAATACCGCCTGCTGCACCATAGTTATTAACAAATACTTGTCCTGCTTTTATACGGCTTGCAACATAATGCGTAGTATCTAAATCCTTCGACCAAACGCCTGCAACTAAACCATAATCTGTACTGTTCGCTAAAGTAATTGCTTCCTCAACCGTATTAAACGTCAATACCGTCAACACCGGCCCGAAAATTTCCTCCTGTGCAAGTGCATCGTTAGCTGCTACTCCTGCAAGTATTGTTGGTTCAACATAGTATCCTTTTTCATAGCCCGCAATCGTCAGTGTCTCTCCACCAGTAATCACGTAACCATCTTCTTTCGCCTTTTGCAGCAGTGTTGAAATTTTCATATATTGTCGTTCATTAAGAAGTGGACCCATATCAACGTCTGCCTCACCTGGACCAACTCTTAAAGCTTGAAATTTCTGCACTAACTGAGCAATGAATTTTTCTTTAGCACTTTCTTCAATCAGTAATCTAGCTCCTGCAGAGCATGTTTGCCCGGCATTCTGAATAATGGCACGTACAACGCCATCAAGTGCTTGCTCCATGTTGGCATCCGCAAAAACAATATTTGGTGATTTCCCACCAAGCTCTAACGTAACAGGTACAACATTTTCAGCAGCTGATTTCATCACTGCAATTCCTGTTGGTACAGAGCCTGTAAATGTAATATGATTGATATCAGGATGAGATGTTAAATACGGCCCTACATCGCGACCTAAGCCTGTAATATGCTGAAAAATACCTCTCGGCAATTTATCAGCAAACCATTCCGTTATAGCGTGCGTAGTTAATGGCGTATCTTCCGCACTTTTGACAATTACTGCATTGCCAGTAGCAATTGCAGCTGCTACACTTCTCGCTGTGATTTGAATAGGATAATTCCAAGGCACGATATGTACGGTAATTCCAACAGGCTCTAACACTACCGCATTTAAAATGCCGTCTTCAATGGGAATCGTGTCCCCCATTACTTTATCAGCAGCTCCCCCATAAAACTCAAAATAGCGAGCTGCTGCTTCAATATCGGCTCTTGCTTGTGTTAATGGCTTACCAACATCACGACATTCTAATAAACTCCATTCCTCTGCATGCTTGCGTATATAGCGTGCAAGTTCAACAAGTAGCTGTCCCCGTTCATATGCCTTTATTTTCCTCCACTCTTCACTTTCAAACGCTACACGTGCAGCACGTACAGCCTCGTCGACATGCGTTTTACTCGCATTCGTAATCTGAGCCATGACTTCACCAGTAGAGGGGTTCATAATATCTAATACGACCTCGTCCATAGCACCGTAAACCCACTCACCATTTATAAACATCGGAATTTTTTTCACTTTACCCCTCCTAAAGTCCGCGACCACCGTCTACATGTAATGTCGTTCCAGTAACCATACCCGCTGCATCAGAAAGTAAATAACTTACTGCTCCCGCAATGTCTGATGGATTCACTAAGCGTCCAAGGGGGACCGATTGAACAAAAACACTTTGCGTTGTTTGCTTGATGTCTGCTCCTTGTGGCGTAAATTGGCCGAGCATCTGAGTATCGGCTGGCCCTGGGTGAATCGTGTTAACACGTATTTGGCAAGGTGCTAGCTCAATAGCCAAAGCACGTGTAAAACTCTCCGCCGCCCCTTTAGAAGCAATATAAGCTTGTAACCCTGGGCGTGGGCGTACAGCAGAAATGGAAGCGATCGTAATAATTGAACCTTTGTGCAGCTCTTTCATGTACGGAACGACTGCCTTTGTTGTAATAAACAAACTTTTAACATTGACATCCATTAACCGGTTCCATTCGTCCATCGTTACTTGCTCAAGCGGTGTTGCTGCTTGCGCTATACCAAGCGCATTGACAAGTCCATCAATGCGTCCATACTTGTCAAAAACCTGCTTGAACACTTCGTTCACACACTGCTCTTGTAAGACATTGATTTCAAAGCACTGTAAAGTATCCTGCGCTAAATCACTTAACGAAGCTATTGATAAATCTAGCCCAATTACTATATTGCCCTGCGCAAGTTGTTCCTGAATAATGGCTTTCCCCATACCACCCCCTGCACCTGTAACGATAATGACCTGTTGTTCTACTGCCATGCTATACACCCCTTGCCGCTAAATTCATTTTGATAATTTCCTGACAAATGGCATCTCCCATTTGCGCTGTTGTCGCCTGTCCACCAATATCTGCAGTTTTCACAACACCATCTCGAAGCACCTTCTCAATCGCACTCACAATTAACTGTTCTATATCTTGTCTCCCAATATGTCCAAGTAACAAAGCAAGTGACCAAATTTGTGCGATCGGGTTTGCTATGCCCTTCCCGGCGATATTTGGTGCTGACCCATGCACAGGCTCAAACATAGACGGAAATTTTTTCTCCGGATTTAAATTAGCTGATGGTGACAACCCAAGACCACCAACAATAGCTGACCCTAAATCTGATAAAATATCTCCAAATAAATTGGAGGCAACGACAACCTGAAAATCTTGTGGTCGCTCTACGAAATAAGCTACTAAAGCATCGATATAGATAGATTCAAACTCTAGCGCAGGTGAGCTTTGTGCTAGCACTCTATTAGCATGCTCATCCCAAAACTTCATGGAATGGATAATGGCATTCGATTTTGTCGCACTCGTAATTTTGGTTTTGCCATTTTTATAGGCATAATCACAGGCGGCTTGGACAATTTTTTCAATACCGATACGTGTCATAATCGTATTTTGAATCGTCATTTCCTGCGGTTGATTATGATAAACCCGCCCACCACTATCGGAATATTCCCCCTCCGTATTTTCCCGGAAAATCACAAAATCAATATCCCTTCCGTTAGCAAGCGGTGAGGCTATGCCAGGTAATGATTTAATCGGACGGAAATTAACATATTGCTGGAAGCTTTTTCGTATCGGCATAATTAATTCCCATACAGTCACATTATCCGGAACACGAGCATCTCCAATTGCCCCGAATAAAATCGCATCGTATGCTTTTAATATGTCTAATGCATTGTCTGGCATCATACGACCGTGCTTGAGGTAGTAATCGGAGCTCCAAGGAAAAATGGTTGTTGCTATTTGTAAAGATGAATCATGTTCCTGAAGAGAATTCAGTACCTTTAATGCTTCCACCATAACTTCCTTTCCAATGCCATCGCCTGGAATGATTGCGATTTTTGTGTAAGTCATTGTGCATCACCTGCTAAAAAATTTAGTGCTGCCAAACGGTAAATGGCTGTTGTTTCTGCTAATTCTTCAATATCGACATATTCGTCAATTTGATGAGGAATATCACGATCACCCGCTCCAACGGTAACGATTGGTACTCCATGTACATGAAGGAACGTTCCATCCGTAGCCCCTGGAACACCGTTATATTTTGGCTCTTTTCCCGTTACCTCAGCGACTGCCTCATAAATGGCTTGTACAACAGGATCCTCCTTCGCTGTTGCTGTTGCAGGACGATTATCTAGCACTGTTAGCTCAACTTTAAAATCTGGATCATCTGCTTGCAGACGTTTAATAATGGCATCAATTTTACCGAGAAGCTCATCATGATCCTGTGCAGGGACTGTACGAATATCAAGTGTTGTCATACAATGATCAGGGATGACATTAATTTGGGCATCTCCTTTTACAGGTGCTCGTAAAATCGTTGGTGTAATAGATGGCCAATGGAGCATCGGATCACGTCCTAAACGTGCTTGCTCTTCTTTTTCTAATTTTTCAAGCTCTACAATAAAACGTGCCATGCGCCAGTTCGGATTAATGCCACTCCAAGAAATTGCACCGTGCGCCATTTTACCGAAAATATCTACTTTCAAACGTATTGCGCCACGCTGTGCAATACAAACATTGTTTTCCTCTGGCTCACAAATAATCGCCCCATCCACATCATCTGCCCAGCCATTTTTTATAAAGTGTTTAATCCCAAGCATCATTCCTTCTTCATCACATGGAATACATAAAATAATCTTGCCTGTAAATTCCTCCTGGTCCAGTAACAACGACTGACAAGCTGTAATCATACAAGCAAGATTTCCTTTTGTATCATTTGTGCCTCGGCCATACATTCGACCATCAATAATTTCTGCACTGAATGGATCGTACGTCCATGCCTCACGATTTCCTTCTGTAACGACATCTGTGTGTCCTTCAAAGAGTAGTGTTTTTCCTGGCTTACCCGAATCAATAATACCAATAACATTCGGCCTTCCGGGCATAACCTCCTCTACATGTGTTTCTATCCCAATATCACGTAAATATTGAGCGACAAAATTCGCAACTTGTTGTTCATTGCCATTTGGATCACCTTCTCGATAAACGCTATCTATTCGTACTAGCCTTTGTGTAAGCTCGATAACTGCTTGTCGGTCGCGTATATAAGATTCCGTTGTCTTTAAACTTGTTACTGCCATTCAAATGCCCCCTTGTTTTTAGAATATTCTAGAGATCAATGATGCCTCGAAATAATAGCGTTCGGAATCGGCTTTGTGCTTAGGCCTGCACGAGGACCGACACGATGTCGGTCATTTCCGTAATGCCACAGGACGTGGCGCTTTTACCGATGCAGGTCAGTTAGCCGTTATCGCATGGATGCAATCATTTTAGGCTAACGTCCTAAGTGAACTCCTTTCCGATTCCGTGACATCCGCTGGAAGCTTTAACATTGTCCTATTAGACAAGTATTAGACACTTTGTTAATAATACATAAAATGCTATTAACTTTTTGTTTAGTAGTAAAAAGTTAGAAAACAACAAAATTATCTATCTTATGTTGTTTTTCGATAATAAAAGCTCAGACATTTACCATAATGTGGGATGCATTTCCGTTCTATTGAGCTCTTTCCGAGGAAGTTCGATTTTCACAACAATCAACCTATTCGCATGTCGTAGGTTTTATCAAAATACCACCTCATTTTTAGGTGATAAAAAAATAACTAGCTTTTCCATTTTAAGCTGTTTTCGAAAGGCTGTTTTCATATAGATTCTGCTCTCTTGAAAATACTAATTACGGTTGAGTATTGTTCAATAATGTGGAGATATGTGTATGAAGCAGTCGGAGAATTGGGAAAAGCAGATCAACTAGCCTTATTTAAGGCAATGAAACAAGATCTATATCCAAAAGAAGAAAATAAAATGCAAAAATTACTTCCTATGATCAAGGAGTCTCGCTTTTCGTCTGATTTAGGTTGTCTTCATTGCGGAAGTACTGCCGTAATCGTAGACGGGCATATTTTTTTAAGCTTTAAGAAATTATGTAAGGAGAGTTGTTCTTTTTGGAAAGTATGAGGAAGTTTTGGAGAAATTGCTCCAATAAATCTAATAGTGATTTAGGATATGAAGAAACAATAATTAAACTTAATGAAAAGTTGAAAAAATGACATCCAAGTAATGATAAATATGTACTACAAGAAGAATAAAAAAGAGGAACTGCTTAATGGCAAGAAAATCAAAAAGAATATGTCATAGTTATTTCTTTATAATAAATACCAAGAGAAATTGCGCTAGGCAATTTCTCTTGAGGCTTAAACTGAAATTAATTATAACTCATCCTCGGTAACTTCATTATTATTTTTATTACCATTACCATTTCCATTTCCATTGCCGTTTCCGTTTCCGTTTCCTGGCTTCACAACCAACACATCAAATGTTAGTGTGTGCTCACCATACTTTACTCTAACCGTCGTATTACCTTGACCTTTTCCTTTTACAGCCCCTGCTTTTACAGTAGCTATTTTATCATTCTCTACTTCGTAGGTTGCAAGCTTTGTAACATCTTTTTCTGTTGTTTTATCATCAAAAGTAGTTACTTCAGTAATTTTAACTGGAACTTCTTTACCTATTCTAGTTTCCACCTGAGCTTGGTCAATTTCTAGTGTTACTATTGGTTCTTTTACAACAGGTGCTTTAACTGTAACATTTATAGGTACTTCATTATCACCATATGAAATAGTTATTGTCGTCGTGCCCTCACCTACAGCAGTTACTAATCCATTTACTATTGTCGCAACATTTTCATCTCCAACAACATAAGTAGCTTTTGAAGTTACGTCTTTCTCTGTTGCAGCACCTTCTGCAGGCGTTGTCGTTTCTGTTACCGTAAGTTGTGCAGTTTCACCAGCTGTTAAGTCTAGCTTAGTTGGATTTACAGAAAGTGCTATTACTGGTTCTACTACTTCTTTTTCATATATCTTCGCTTCACCAACATTCCCGGCAGCGTCTTTAATGATTACTGAAACAGCATTTGTTTCTGCTGTTACTGGGAATGTGAAGCTACCGTCTTGATTTAATTCAAAAGCTACTGGCGCTTGTACTTCGCCATTTATCGTCGAAATATAGGAAGCTTTTAATTTATCATTTAAATTGTAATCTAAACCGTATAAATATAGCTCTTCATTGTAATCGATATACTTATCTGTTACTTGTCCTGTAGCGACACCTTTAGCTACTGAACCAGTAATTTCTGGTTTAGTCGTTTTCACAATAATTGGTCCAACATAATCGGAAACTACTCCTGATGCTGCAAGACCGGTGAAGTCAATTGTATACAGACCATCTGGAATCTTTGTGGCAGGTGCTGTTCCCCATGGTTTGTACTGCCCAGCAATATTCAGCGTATAAGAGCCTTTTCCTAGTGCAGTACCAGCATGTAGATAACCAATGTAGCCGTCTCCGTATTCTCCACCTTTAGGATTCATAATATCCCAAAGCTCGATATAGTTAGTTGTTACATCTCCAGTTAATGTGAATGACAGTACAGCTGAATCTTTTACCCCATCTCCGTTAAAGGATAGGTCTGTTTCTGTAATCTTAAAATCTTTAATTTCAGTTGCTGCCGCGCTACCAAAGTCAGCTGCGAATGGCAATGAAATTTCTGTATCTCCACTGCTGATATAAATATACCCTAGTATTTCAGAGCCTTTTGGTGCCGTAGCTTGCGAAGCAGTTAATGTAATATTTAAAACTTGCTCTCCGACTAGATTAAATGTCGGCTGATCGACTGTAACAGTTGCATCACCAAATGTTTTTGTCACATCAATTGATACGTTATAATTGCCGCCGTTCCCTTTAATATCTTTTACTAAAACTTGTTTCGTTACAGAAATATCCCGGTCTTTAAGAGATTGGGGACCGAAAGTAACTGTACCTTTCAAGTTTTCTGCAACTGCACCAGTTCCATCTAAAATTGCGCTATCAAGTGCATAGGCAAGAATTTCCGGGTGAGCTGCTGCATAAGCATTTACACGCCCTGCACCTTGAGAAAACACATCGTATTTTGTTTTATCTAAAACCATTGCTGTATTAGAAAGCGCCACTTTTACATCGAAGGCGTTCCAATCAGGATTTGCTTGTTTAACTAATGCAACAATACCTGTAATATGCGGTGTTGCCATAGAAGTTCCTGTTTTTCGAGCATATGCTTCCCTATAATCAACAGCAGGGAAATCTTTTTTATACATCGGAATCGTTGACATAATGTTTGTTCCAGGTGCACTTACATCTGGTTTAATATCAAAATTTGGTGTAGATGGTCCACGTGAACTTGAAGAGTTTACATCATCTCCCAGTGTCTTTGAGGATGCAAATTTACTAAAGCTTACTTTTCCAGTTCCACCTGCTAATGCAGCGCGAATTGCAGCGCCATCCGTTTGTGACATATCAAATGTTGGCAGAAAATCAAATGCATCACCAAGGAATGTGCCTGAAATGTTCGGTGCATTCGTTCCACCAGCAAAGTTATGAATAATTGTTGCGACTGCTCCATTTGCCTTTGCATTCGCAATTTTATCAACGAATGCGATACTGCCACGGGAAATCAATGCCACTTTACCTTTTACATTAATTCCTTCGAAGTCTTTTACTTCCCCGTTCCCAGGAACAGCAACTAGGTCAAATTCTCCTTGAAGCTGTGTTGCTAAATTTTTCCCAAAAGTCGTGCCCATTAACGGAAGCTGCTTTGTTAAATTGTAGTTGCCAACTGTAACATTCACTTCCCCGTTATACATTGTTTCAGGATTTGTTGTGTTACCAACAGCAATTCCTAAACGGGCCGTTGCAGGCGTGCCTATTGTTCCGCGATTTGGACCTTCGTTCCCTGTTGCAATTACTCCGATTGTTCCAGCCATCATTGCATTATTAATAGCAAATGAGCCTGCATCCGTTTCAGAGTTTGCGCCCCCGCCAAGTGAAAGGTTGATAACGTCCATTTTTTCTTTTACAGCAGTTTCAATTGCTTTAATAATACCAGATGTAGCTCCACTTCCGTACGCCCCAAGAACACGGTAAGCATAAAGGTCTACTTTTGGAGCAATTCCTTTTATACCGAATTCGTTAGCTCCGATTGCTGCAATTATTCCAGCAACATGTGTACCGTGAGAAGTGTAGAACGAGCTTCCTTTTTCATTAATTTCAGGTGTTCCGGCAGGACGCTCCGAAGGCAATGTTTCCGATGCGTCGTCATCTGCCCGAGGCTTCGTGTAAGTTGCTGAATTCGGAATAAAGTTTTTCCCACCTTTGTAAATTCCAGCGAACTCAGGATGATCTGCATCAATACCAGTATCTAATACTGCTACTTTTATTCCTTGTCCTTCAATTCCTTCCTTCCAAAGCTGTTCGATGCCAAGGAAAGAATTACTTGTATTCATTCGTGCTTCTAATGGATCTTCCTTCTTAAGTTCCGATGATTTCATCGACTTATCTTCTGATGCGTAAACAATTGCATCAGGTTCGATTAATGTAATTCCTTCCACTGTAAGCAATTTCGGGAGATCGTTTGCTTTCACAGTTGCCGCAAAACCGTTTAAGACAGTGTCAAATGAGTATCCTTGAGTCATCTGAACTTTTTTAGCAGCTAACTCTTTTTTAACTTCTGCTTGCTGTGCTTTTACATTTGAACGAACTTCATTTGCTTGGGCATTAGAGAATTTTTGGCCTTTGACTTGGCTTATTCCTTGCTCAAGTGCCACAGGCTTTTCAGATAAATGAACGATGACTGCAATATCTTGATTGCCTGATACATTTTGTAAGCTTTCGTGAAGAGTTGGTCCATCTTTAGACAAGCTTAGCTGTTCAGCGATAGCCGCCTTTAGTTGCATGATACTTTCACTTTGACTATCCTGCTTGAATAGTTTTGATTCTTCAGCATGAGCACTCGACAATGGAACCAATAGAGAAAGCACCATAAAGAAAGCTAGAATACTACTTAAGAACTTCGTAAACTTAAACTTTTTCAAATCTTAATTCCTCCCCCGCCTTTAATTGTCACACTTTTCAGTTTAGTGTGATATTTCCAATTTATCACAAGAAAACTATTCCGAGTATCCAGATATTTGAATATTCCGAAATATTGATAATTAGTATCAGTTTATCAAATATAGATTAAATCTATCTTCCTAGTAATTTAATAAAAAAGTAGAACTTTCAAACGAAAAACAACTTACCGTAATTTACTAATTTTTGGTTTGATAACCAACTTGGAGAAAACAGCCTAGTTTTAAAAACATTGCGCTTCGACATCGGAAGACTTAAGACAAATTGGAACTTCCAAAAGAATAGTCATGCTAGAGACTTCCTGTTCGTCATTTGGCCAGCTGGAAAAGTGTGAAATGGTAATAAAAAACCAGCGTCTCTGTTGAACTACATTCATAACAGAGAGCTGGTTTATTTCTTTTATCCACATTATCGGGTCACTATTAAAACTCTTTATTGCTGGCGAGATTCTGTCATTTGCTTCCAAACAGAACCTTTTGCTTCCTCACCCTGTTCGATGCGGGCAATCGCCATTTTTACTTGTAGCTTCACTTCAAACTCTTTATCTTCTGCAGCAGCCTTTAATGCTGCTAATGAATTATCAGTGCCAACCTCATATAAGTACATAGCTGCACGCCAACGAACAAGTTTGTTTTTATCCTGTAATGCTTGTTGCATCACGTCTTCAAATTCCACAAAGCCGAGGTCACTCATACAATCTCCGGCAGTTCGACGGACCGCTGCACTTTTGTCCTGTAATGCCTTTTCCAAATATGGCACGACTGCCACATCTTCAATCATTCCTAAATAAACGGTTGCCAGTCGACGGATAGACATTTGCTCATCTTGTAACGCCAAATCTAAAAGCGGTAAATCCTCTAGCTCTGGATCTGCCATTTGGTCAAGCAATTGGAAACGTTTTTCCCATTCTGGTCGCTTAAACTGTTCAACAGTAATTTTTAGTTTAGCTGGCTTCTGAATAGTTTTCTCTGAATCATTAATCGTTGCAACAATCTCCGTTAAACGTTCCTCAGAATATGTCACATCGATTTCTTGTTTTACTGCTTCCGCAATTTCCTCAAGCTCTCCGTAACGTACGCCATAATCGATCCATTTACGTTGGAAAATATAATTCTCATCCACTGCTGTTTCAAGAATTTTATTGAAAGCTTCCACAAAGCGCTCACCACAGCTTACACGGTACTCTCGTTGATTATCAAATACCTTTACTTGCAGTGGTACTTGCTTATAAAATTGCACATGAACGTACACTTCCCCATAAAATTCATTGGCTACTTGTTCTTTGTTCTCTTCCTGTATATCTTCACCTAGCGCTTGGCGAATGCTTGCTAAAATACCTTCCCATGCATACTTTGCGTTACGCTCAACAGCGAAGAAATCCGCTACATGGTAAACACCTTTAACACCTTCGATTGCTAAAATCGCTGCTACTTCACCAGTTGCTTCATCTTTATTATCTTTTGTAAAATTATAGCTTTTGCCAAAAGGTAACTCTGTATCAACGACAATCTTCATAGAATTAGGACTTGGTGTCGGTTCAATTGTCATAATCTTCATGTCTATCGCTCCTTATCCATTTACGATTTCATCTAAATAGGACCATCTTTCAATAAGGTGTTCATATTGTGCATTTAGCTCATCTAGCTTCGCCGTTAATTCCTGTAGTTTTGTAAAATCAGCACCAGCGTTGGCGATACCTTCTTCCGTCTCCATAATCGCTGTTTCTGTCTTTTCTATTTCATCAGCAATTGTTTCCCATTCTTTCTGCTCTTTAAAGGATAACTTTTTCTTGTCCGATTTAGGCTTTTCGACCTTAGTTTTTTCGACTTTTGGCGATTCTACCTTTACAGCGGATTCCTGGTTACGCTTTTGTAAATATTCACTGTAAATATCAAGCGTCTCATTAACATGCCCAAGACCATCTAAAATCCATAGCTTTTTCGCAATACGATCTAAGAAAAAGCGATCGTGAGATATAGTGATAACAACTCCAGGGAAATGCTCAATGAAATCCTCGAGTACACCTAATGTTTCAATATCCAAATCATTTGTAGGCTCATCCAGTAACAGTACGTTTGGTTGCTCCATTAATAATCGTAATAAATGCAGACGTTTACGCTCACCACCCGATAGTTTACCGATAGGTGTACCGTGTGCATGAAGTGGGAATAAGAAACGCTCCAGCATTTGTGCTGCCGAATAACGTACACCCTCCGCATCTGTGATATCATTGGAAGCTTCTCGGATATATTCAATCATGCGCTCGTTTTCATTCATTTTTGGTAAAGTTTGTTTAAAATGCGCTAACTTCACTGTCGATCCAACAAGAATTTCACCAACATCTGGTGTAAGCTCTCCTGATAACATGTTCATTAATGTTGATTTTCCTACACCATTTGCTCCGATAATGCCAATACGGTCACCCTGTTGCAGTAAAAATGAAAAGCTTTCGAGAATTTTTTGATGGCCAAAAGCCTTTGAAATATTTTCAGCCTCTAAAACTTTCCGGCCAAGACGAGTTGTTGCTAGGCCCATGTCAAGAGAAATATCCTCCGATTTACGCTCTAAGTTATCCTCTAACTGCTCGAAGCGCTGGATACGTGCCTTTTGCTTCGTAGAACGCGCTTTCGCTCCACGACGAATCCATTTTAATTCTGAGCGATAGCGGTTGCGGTCCTTTTGTGCGGAGGCTGCTTTCATTTCCTCACGAATAGCACGTGCTTCTAAATAATCCCCATAATTCCCAGTATGTCGGTATAAGGTTTGATCAGCTAGCTCGTAAATATGAGTAGAGAGCTCATCTAAGAAGTAACGATCATGGGTAATAAATATAACTGCTCCCTTTAATCGTAACACCATTTCCTGCAGCCACTCTGTAGACTGCACATCTAAATGGTTGGTAGGCTCGTCCAATAAATATAAATCTGCCGGCTCAATTAATACTTTAGCTAAAGCAACACGCTTTTGCTGACCGCCTGACAATGTTAAAACCTCTTTATCAAACATTTCAATGCCAAGCTTCGTAAGCGCCGTCTTAGCAAGTGCATTGACATCCCACGCCTGCTCCTCATCCATACGATGCTGCAAGCTAAATAGCGTTTTTTGTAAACTTTCTGAAGTCGGATTTAACGCAAGTGCAGCAACGGTTTCTTCATATTCACGATTCAGTTTTAATATAGGGGAATCCCCTGCAAACACTGCTTGTAACACTGTTTCTCCACTTTGAAAAGTAGGCTCCTGTGGTAAATAGGCAACACGATATTTATTTGGGCGGTCTACTTCCATTGAATCCGCTTCGATTTCACCAGCTAACATAGAAAGCAATGTGGATTTACCAGTACCATTAATACCAATTAACCCAGCTCGCTCCCCTTCATAAATCGTAAATTCAATATTTTGAAAGAGCGTTTTATCGCCCACTGTTTTCGTTAAATTTTGTACTATTAAATGACTCATTACACTTGTCCATCTCTTTCATTTAAGGGTTGTTTAATGTCCATACTACTTTTAATATGTAGTTTATTATAGATATCCATTTTTATCATAACACCAAATGACAGGTAAACAAAGGACAACAAACTCTTCTGACCTATCTAAAAAACGGATCCTCACCGAAACGTGTGGTTGATCTCCGTTCCGGCTGGGCGCTTACCAGCGGGCGTCCGATGAGCCGTTTCACTCGCGATGCTCGCTCCAGGGTCTCGGGCCAACAGATGTTTTTTGCGCGAAAGCGAAGCGGCAGCAGCACCGATGTTGGTCACGAAGGCGTTATCACAGGATGTGATGCTTTTAGCCTTCGTTCCTCTATTGCTAATCCCCAAGGAGTCGCCTAGCCTCCACTCCAATCAACTTATTCACATAGTAGACGTTAAGTCATCCACAACTTTTGGTGATAAACAAAAAACGCTCTCTCATGAATTGTAAATTGAAGAAGAGAGAGAGTATGTAAAAAAACCATGTAAAAAAACTTCTTAAAAATCCAAAAAAAATATCCGGATAGAAATATTTCTATCCAGATACAGACGCTAATTATTTTACCAATAACCAAGAGCCTTCCACCATAGTCCTCCTACTATGACAAAAATCAGGATGGTAACAATGGAAACGACAAATCCAACTGTCCACCATTTTTTTTGATCAATATAACCTGCACCAAAGAAGACCGGTGCTGGACCAGAACCGTAATGAGTAGTGGCGCCAAATAAATTACTAAATGCCGCTAATAATATAGCTGCCAACATAGCAGGTGCACCCGCTTGCAACATAACAGATAAAAATGCTGCATACATCGCACTAATATGTGCAGTGGAACTCGCAAAGAAATAATGAGAATAGAAATAGACTAAAGCTAATATGACAACAGCCCATATCCAACTATACCCAGATACAAGTCCACCTACTTCATTACTAAACCATGGAATCAGCCCTAGTTTGTTCATAAAAGATGCCATCATAAATAGCGTTGCAAACCAGATTAGTGTATCCCATGCTCCTTCTTCCTTTTTAATATCTGCCCATGTTAATACATCTAACAATAACAGCAATGAAAGACCTATAAGAGCTGCCGTTGTTGCACTAATGCCTAAGTAATCTCCACCAATCCATAATGACAACACAGCAACAAATACAACGATCATTCGTTTTTCAGAACTTTTCAGTGGACCAAATTCATCCAGCTTCTTTTTAGCGATCGCTGCTGCCTCTGGTGTTTCTTTGATTTGAGGTGGATAGATTTTATAAATAACATAAGGAACAACGATTAAAGCCGTTAATCCAGGGACAATCATAGCCATTGCCCAACCAAACCAAGTAATAGTTACTCCAGCTGAATCACTTGCTAGCTTAACAATTAAAGGATTCGCTGCCATGGCTGTCATAAACATAGCTGATGTTATTAAATTACCTTGAAAGCCTACCTTTAAAAGAAAGGCCCCCATCTTACGCTCTGTCCCGTCATCTGGTTTAGATCCGAAAGTATGAGATAATGACTGGATAATCGGGAATATAACACCACCTGCACGAGCTGTATTACTAGGAATAGCAGGTGCCAATATTAGATCACTCGCTAGTAAAGAATAAGACAGACTCAATGTTTTTTTCCCAAAAAGACGAACAAATACATAGGCAATGCGTTCCCCTAGTCCCGTTTTTATAAATCCACGAGAAATAAAGAAGGCAATAACAATTAGCCAAATCGTTGAATTACCAAAACCGCTTAATGTCTCTTCAATCGTTAATGTATTTGTTATGGCAATCATAGCCATAGCAATAAATGATATTGCTCCCATTGGCAACGGTTTCGTTATAAAACCTATAATGGTCGCAACAAAAATAGCGAACAAGTGCCACGCTTTTTCATCTACTCCTGAAGGTACTGGACAAAACCAGATAGCCACACCAACAGCAAGGGATATGAAGAAAGGAATCCATTTGACTGCGCTTTTTGCTTCTTTCATGATGTTAAAACTCCTTTGACTATTACCCCAATGTATTTAAAAGGAGATTTCTCCCACGATCTACTAATTATAATGAAAAATAGACCTAATTCAAGATTCCCTTTGTCGAAAAACATAAGTAATTATATATGCTTTATGTAATGAATGAAAAGATTTTTAACTCATTACTAAGAAAAAAATGATCTCGCTTCAGAAATATTTCCCTTTTTGTTAATATTATTGGGAAAAAGTTACTTTTTATCAATTCATTAAAATTAGCATGTGCACAATCCATTAAAAAGATACACACAATGTTTATATCAACTTATATGTCGGGGATCAATCCTCTTTCATTTCATACAGTAAAAAAATTAATCATCTCACGGCCTGTCATTAGAATACAATGTAATATTCTACAAAGCTCAATTATCTCGTAAGCTCCTGATGATAGAATGACTATTTTCTCAAAAGCTTATTTTGAGGTTCTCCCAGATAATATGCAAGCTTAATAAAAATGCTGTACTTTGAATAAGTCCTCGTTATGTAAAATTTTTTAAGATTTCTTCGTATAAGAATTGCTGGATTATTACAAACTGATAGTATTTATCAATTAGAAAATTATAAAAGGAGTATTCATAGATGCCATTTGTCACCATATTTGGAGGAAAAACTTTTGAAGTAGAAGAAGGAAAAAAATTAGTATTAGCTCTTGAAGATAATAATATAAACATTTTGCATAAGTGTGGCGGAATAGCAAAATGTACAACTTGTAGAGTGGAGGTATTAGCGGGTGAATATAAGGACATTTCAAAAATAGAAAAACACGCCTTCGCTATAAAAAATATTGATGAGAATTTATATGAAGACTGTTTAAGGCTATCTTGTCAAATTCGTGTAATAGGAGACATTACTGTTCGGCCAATTTTAACACTAGAAAATACACAGGACGATAGAGGTCCAAGACCAGCAGATTAACCAAGTATCGATTAATATAATTCAAAAGGCATGGAAGTGGTTGCAATGCCCATTAGCTTCCAATGCCAGTTTTTATTTATTTATTTATTTATTTAATATTTTCGTCGCGTTACTTATCCACAGCCTGTTTGGAAAGAAAGGTTTAAAGTCATTACACCATGAGCAATTAGAATGATCCCTGTTCCATAACTAGCTTGGGATGAAGCAAACCATGCTGCTACATCCGCATTTTCCCCCGGTCTTCCTTTGGATTTTTTCCAGTTATCGCTACCCATTATGGGTTTATGGGTTTCTACGAATAATATTATCTGCCATTCGTATCGCAAGTGCAACCGTTGAGTTTGTCGGGTTTGCTGCAGCAAGAAAAGGTATTACACTGTTGTCTGCTACATACAGACCTGAGACACCATGAATTTCTCCATAGGAATTGGTTGCCGAAGTAGATGGGTCGGTACCCATCCGACATGTACAGGATTCATGAACGTCACTTCCTGGTGGCATTAAGGTAGGCTCACCATCTAATGTAACTCCCATCGCAGTAGCAGATTGAATGATTCCCTCACGCATTTGATTAATAACAACCTTATCCCTTTCACTATAAGAAAAGTTTACTTGCCCTAGTGGAACACCATATTCGTCTCGTTGGTTAGGATCTAAGAAAACCCTGTTCTCTCTTCGAGGCTCTACCAAACCGAAAGTTGCATAGACAACACTAACTTGGTTAGGAAGTACCTTATCTTCAAACTGTTGGTAAGAAAAATATTGATTAGGACCTAATATTTGTATTTGATAAGGAAATTGCCTTGTTTCACGTTTCAAAATTGCTAAATTACCGATATTCTCTGAGAACTGCTTGCGACTTATTTTTCCCGTACCTAATACAAATGAATGATTAGTTAAATAGCGCCCTATAGCTGGACCATCAATACCGGAATTTAGCAAAATTCGAGGTGTCTCTAATGTACTTGCAGAAACAACCACATTTTTGGCCCGAATAGTGTAAGTTTTTTTGTCTTGTGTTGATGCAACACTTACCCCAACAGTTCTTCCGTTTTGAACCAATACTCGCGTCGTATAAGCATTTAACGCAAGATCAAATGGTCTATCATTGAAGGCATACGCAAGAAATTTGATTGAACTAAACCATGCGTTAGAGTAAATTTCCCCCATGCGTGGTCCTCTCATATCAATGGCAAGAGGCATATTCGTGGCCTCTAGAATACCACCAGCGTGAAGCCGATTCATAAGAATCCGTTGCATTGAAGATCCATCTGCATAGGATGTTGTACAATTCAAGACACGCTCTGCCATTCTGAAATATACATCTAATTCATCTGGATGCACAGGCCAATTCTGAAGATGAAACTGAGCAGGTCTCGGACAGGCAGCATTCCAAAACAATGTCCTGCCACCCAGTGCAAATGTTAATCTTGCACCTGAAAATTCTGGTAAACTTTCTCCTACAGGAGTAGAATTGTCAGGCCATAGCTGATCGCGCATTCGATCGACATTCATTGTGGGAATATTCAGCGCATGTGAATGAAATAGTTTCGTTCCTTTCTCTAAAATACCGATTCGCTTAGCCCCTTGATGCTTCCACATTTCGCATAAACGGTAAAGCGTTGCCCCACCACCTGCTCCACTTCCGACGATTAGAACATCATAGTTCGTATTGGCCATATCCTCCAGCGATTTAGTCGGGATCCAATTATTTGGATAAACCCACATAATACACGTCCTTTCGTGTTAGTCTTTGACATTTAAGTTTATGACTTTCGCTAATTTGATATCACCATTCATTCAAGAACAAAGACCAGGTTTAAAGTGGGTGATACTCCTATTATTTCTCTTTTTCCTAGAACATAAAAAAAGGCATCGGGAAGGGGAAAATATCTGATAGCTTCCAATGCCAGTTTTTATTTACGCTAGTTTTTAATTAAATCAGCAAGTGCAATCCATGAATTTAACTGTACTGAATGCGGGAATTAATTATATTTTCGTTGCCGTTACCCACGACCTGCTTGAAAAGAAGGATATAAAGTCATTCCACCATCAGCAAATAGAGTGATTCCTGTTACGTAACTAGCCTGGGATGAAGCAAGCCATGCTGCTGTTGCTGCAATTTCCTCTGGTTTTCCGATATAACCCATCGGAACCATACTTTCAACATCTGCACGTTTTTCAGGATCGGCAAATTTCTCAGCATTAATAGGGGTATTAATCGCACCAGGCCCGATATTATTGACACGAATTCCTTTTGGGGCATATTCTAATGCTAATGTTTGTGTCATCAGTTTAATGCCTCCTTTACTAGCAGCATAGTGAACAAACAAAGGCCATGGAATAACTTCGTGAACACTGGACATATTGATCACGGTACCTTTAATATCATGTTCGACGAAATACTTAATTGCTTCCCTACTGCCTAAAAATGCACCTGTTAAATTCGTATTGATTACTTTAGTCCAATCTTCAAGCGGCATTTCATGTGAGGGTACTGGATTTTCTATACCAGCGTTATTAATCATCACATCGAGAGTTCCGAACTTACTCACGGCTGTCTGGACGAGATTGATAACATCACTTTCGACAGACACATCTCCTTTTACAGCTATCGCTTCTCCTCCTGCTTTTTTCACTCCTTCAACAACAGCATTTGCCTCTTTTTCATTTGAGCGAAAATTTACGATAACTTTTGCTTTCTCCTCGCCAAAGCGTAATGCCATTGCTTTTCCCAATCCTGTTGAAGCACCTGTAATAACAATAACTTTTCCCTCTAAATCTGGATACATCTAAAGTTCTCCTCCTTATACTTTCGTCATTCCTACTATAAATCCAGCAGCGACATAACAATAATCCCAATGAAAATTACTATAAGTTGTCGTTTTGTTTTTTTCTCACCTATGAAAAAATCTGCCCACCGGGTTTCCACTTTCTTAAAACGTAATAATAATATGGAACGAAGCAAAACTTTTATACCATTAAAAAACGTTACTTTAAAATAAAGAAGAATCCATGTGAACATTCGTTCAAAATGGATTCTTAATATGATGCTATAAAGGTACCGTCAGGAAAATGCAAATTTGCAGCGCACTGCCCGTTTCCGAGATAATTTCCCCATTTCTAACAACGCTTAGAAATCTAGATAAAACGAATTAAACAATAACCAGTCACTGGTTCAATACCGTAACTGGCTATAAATAGTATTTTCTCACTGTTTCAAAAATGACATAGCAGATAATTATTTGTAAAATTTCACTCGATCTTCAAGTGGTTGGAATTCTTTTTCGCCTGGTGTTACCGTTGGATTGCCAAAGGGCATTTGCGCAATAAGCTTCCAATTTTCTGGGATATTCCATTCTTGTTTCACTTCATCATCAATTAATGGATTATAATGTTGTAAAGAAGCTCCTAATCCCTCTGCTTCCAATGCTGCCCACACAACTAATTGGTGCATACCTGATGCTTGATTTGACCAAATTGGAAAGTTCTCAGCATATGCAGCAAATTGCTCTTGAAGCGATTTAACTACAGCCTCATCTTCTAAGAATAAAACTGTGCCATAACCTGCTTTAAAGGAATCCATTTTTTGTTGAGTACCAGAAAAATCTCTATCTCCAACGACTTTTCTTAATACTTCAGTCGTAATATCCCACAGTTTATTATGTGCCTCACCTGATAATACAACAATACGTGCAGTTTGAGAGTTGAATGCTGACGGGGTATATTTCACAGCAAATTCTACAATTTCTTTAATTTTTTCATCCGATATTTTTACCTCTTTATTAATTCCATAGTAGGTACGTCTTTCTTTAAGTGTAGTGTAAAAATCGTTTGTCATCATTTTCCTCCTCTTAAAATTATAAATGGCACTTTTAACTCCTAAGTCTCCTCGCCTAATTACAACAGGAACTACTGGTCATAATAAGCACTGCCATTCGTGATTTTTTAATCTTTTCGACTATGTTCGCTACTTCTTCTACTAATTATAATATTATGATAATAATATGGTATCCAAACAAACGAAAGATTATTCAAAATGTAAAATGTCTTATACAATTTTTTCAAGCATGAGGGTATAATGATGCTCTACTTTTTATGTAGAAAGGTAACCTAACTTTCACATTTGAATATATCGCAATAACTTACATGTTTTTTCTCCTTCCCAAGTAAATGAATCAACCTATTAGCCCTAAAAAAACCCGTTATCTATTGAAATAGACAACGGATTTTTTAGTAACGTGAGGTATTACTCACCTATTTCATTTTGTAATTGCTCTAAAAACTGTACCATAAATTGATGGCGCTCTTTGGCCATTTGTTTACCCTTCTCGGTAATCATTAAATCCTTCAGCAATAATAGCTTCTCATAAAAATGCGTAACTGAGGATGTATTTTTATTGCGATACTCATCCTCTGTCATATCATTACGTGCATCCTCTTCCTGATCGTAAAGCTTTCGACCCTTAGCTCCACCATAAGCAAATGTGCGCGCAATACCGATTGCTCCAATCGCATCTAATCGATCGGCATCTCGTACTATTTTTGCTTCTAGAGAAGTTATTTCAAGCTCATTGCCACCATTAAACGATACTTGTGCTATGCAATCTCGAATATGTTGCTTCTTCTCCTCGCTTAATGACAGCTCAGCAATTAGCTTATTCTCTTGCTCCTTACTATCGGTATACTTTTTATCACTAACATCATGCAACAGTACAGCCATTTTCACGACCTCTGCATCGGCTTCTGGTTCTGTTTGTAATATCGTTAACGCATTTTGATATACACGTTCAATATGTTGAAAATCATGACTAGCATCAAATTGCTCGTAAATCCCTCGTACTTTGTCCATTAAATTGTTCATATTTTTAGTTCAGTCCCTTCATGCTTTATTATACGGTATCTCTTAGAATAGTTGGTAATTAAGTAACGTCTAGGCTTAAAAAAATTGGGAAGTTGTTTTCAATTGACTGATTTTACAGAATATTGTATGATAAATGAACAGAACAACTATTTTTGTTCTGTAGGTTTACTATTTCAGTGATGTACAACAACTATGTTTTGTACAGATTAAACAACTTCAGCGGGCTTTACAATTGAATACTGTGTTGAAAGATGACGTGCGTATAGTGAAAACCAATCATCTAAACAAATAAAAGTGAACACTTTCCCTTAGAAATTCTTTGTTTTAACCCGCATAGTGAATGTACATGACGAGATAAGTGAACAAACAATTATTTTATTTTCACAACCGAGAAAGCTTTGAGCATATGTAGCAAGCGTGTGATATTTTTATCATTAATCGACGTTACCTTCTTCTATTCATTATCTTGAATATGTGTGAACGTAACTCCTCCCATTAATGGCAAATAGCATACCAGTTTCTTGCCAACATTTTGCGAAAAGTCAAATCATCAGAGTTGTGCTAACAAGACTAGAGAATTCTTTTTTAGGCAACGATTTTTATGAGTTTTATTGAAGCCGTAAGTATTAGAAGGAAGTAGGAACGATAGTTATGTTATGTAATACCAACCCGCTGAAGAAACAATAAAAGCTGCCCATCTTATTTCTTGTAGATGCTGGCAGCTTTTATTGTTTCTTCAATGCCCATTTTAAACACATATATCTCCTATCTCTACTTGCTATTCCGTATCCCCCTATGAGACATTCCTAAGGGAGAAATTTTGAACATGGGAAATTTTAGGGTCACGACAAGCCTTATTACCTTTTTTGTTATTATTTTCACGATTTTGAATTTGCCTCTTGGATTTCGATACGCTACACAGATTAAAAAATCAATATCCAGTCCGGGCTATTAATTTTCTCTTCTCTTTTTTAGTTTTTAGCGGTTGTAACTGAAAAAGCTGCCCTTCATAACTTATAGGAGCAGCTTTTGCAGTTATATAGTCTTTTATACTTCTTTCACTCTAGAACAGCCCTACCGCATGTCCTTCATTATCAACATTCATACGCAAAGCGGCTGGTGCTTTTGGTAAACCTGGCATTGTCATAATATCTCCAGTTAAGCATACTAGGAAGCCCGCACCAAGTTTTGGAATGACTTCGCGAATAGTGATTGTAAAGCCTTCTGGACGTCCTAAAAGACTTGGTTGATCTGATAAAGAATATTGCGTTTTCGCCATACAAATCGGTAGAGAATCCCAACCGAATTTTTCAATTTGGGCAATTTGTTTTTTTGCTTGGTCGGTAAATTGCACATCTTTCCCACCATAAACTTTTTGCACAATTGTACGTACTTTTTCCTCAATAGATTCTGTTACATCATATAAAGGTGAGAAATTGTTGTCTTCATCAAGAACAGCTAGCACTTGTTCTGCTAAGCCTAGACCACCTTTTCCGCCTTCCTCCCAGACATTTGTACGTGCGATACGAACATGATTTTCTTGACACCAATTCAGGACTGCTTCTAACTCAGCCTCTGTGTCCGTGATAAAACGATTTAAAGCGATAATCGGCTCAACGCCAAATGTACGAATCGTCTCAACGTGCTTGGCTAAATTTTCAATTCCTTGTAAAAGTGCCTCTACATTTTCGCCAACTAGTTCCGTTTTCGCTACACCACCGTGCATTTTTAATGCACGAATTGTAGCTACGATTACAACTGCACTTGGCTTAAAGCCCCCTTTACGCGCTTTAATATTCATAAATTTTTCAGCACCTAAATCTGAACCAAAGCCTGCTTCTGTCACAACGATATCTGCAAGCTTACGAGCTGTTTGTGTCGCCATAATCGAGTTACAGCCGTGTGCGATGTTAGCAAATGGTCCACCGTGAATAATGGCAGGTGTTCCTTCAAGCGTTTGCACTAAGTTTGGTTTGAAGGCATCTTTTAATAACAATGTTAAGGCCCCTTCTACTTGAAGATCACGGACGAATACAGGCTCACGATCAAATGTATAACCGATGACGATACTTGATAAACGTTCACGTAAATCTTCAATACTTGTAGCTAAACAGAAAACGGCCATAATTTCTGATGCAACAGTAATGTCAAAGCCATCCTCACGTGGCATCCCTTGAACAGGACCACCTAGACCCACAACTACTTTACGCAGGGCGCGATCATTTAAATCCATTACACGCTTCCAAATTATACGGCGAGGATCAATGTTTAAAGCATTTCCTTGATGGATATGATTATCAATAAAAGCTGATAATGCATTATTCGCAGTCGTTATCGCATGAAGGTCACCAGTGAAATGCAAGTTAATATCTTCCATTGGTACAACCTGTGCATATCCACCACCTGTTGCGCCACCTTTTACACCCATTACAGGGCCAAGTGATGGCTCACGTAAAGCAACAACAACTTTTTTATTTAATTGATGAAGTGCATCAGCAAGCCCAACCGTTACAGTTGATTTCCCTTCACCTGCTGGCGTTGGACTAATAGCTGTTACTAATACAACCTTAGCATCCTCACCATGTGCTGTAATTTTTAATGGATCAATTTTTGCTTTGTAGCGACCATACTGTTCAAGTGAATCTTCTGGAATACCTACTGCTTTCGCTATTTCAGTAATAGGTTGCATAACCGCTTGATTAGCGATTTCTAAATCTGTCAAAGGTTGTTGTTTTTTCGTTGTCATTTGGCATCCTACTTTCTATGTCGGTCAATTATGCCTCGGCATAATTGCGTCCTGAATCGGCTTTGTGCTTAGGCCTGCACGAGGGCCGACACGATGTCGGTCATTTCGGTAATGCCACAAGACATGGCGTTTTTACCGATGCAGGTCAGTTAGCCGTTATCGCATTTAGGCTAACATCCTCTAAGACTTCTTTTCCGATTCTGGGACATCCGCCGGAGGCCTTAACTTTTTTCAGCAAAATTTGCTGAAAGAAGTTAATTCCATTATAGACTTTATTGTGAAAAAAATCATAGTAAGTTATTCAAGTATTTCGACAATCGATTGACAACATTGCACAATTCATGTATGTTCTAAATGAAAATGCATTTTTTCACATTTTCATAATTTATGTCACGACTTAATTGATTTTATTCTACATTCAAGCGCATGGGAGGCGAATGCTTATGCAACAGGGAATCGTAAAGTGGTTCAATAATGAAAAAGGTTATGGCTTTATTGAATGTGATGATGGAGAAGATGTATTTGTACATTTTACGGGAATCCAAGAGGAAGGCTTCCGTACACTTGATGAAGGTCAAAAGGTATCATTTGAAGTGGTGGAGGGCAATAGAGGGCCACAGGCGTCAAATGTTGTGAAAGTATAAACTCAAAGGAGCTGTTCGATGGATGAACGGCTCCTTTTTTCAAATGCTGAAATTAGTGCTGCTTTATAACACTATAACTTTAGCGATTGATCCAATAAAAAGCTCCGGGAAAAACTAGTGTTTCCTTCGTTCTATTAGTATCTATAAGTGTAACCCCAAACGCCCCTTCGTTTAAATGACCTAGTGTCATAGCAGCTGCAGCCACTTCGTCATAAAAATCCAGTCGAATATTGGGTAGATGTAAGGAGATAAATTGCTCATGTTGTTCAGGCTCTGGTAGTTGTAATACTTCCTTCCATAAACTCACTGTTGCTTGCACATCTTCCACATAAAATTGGACAGATTCCATCGATATTGTTTGATTCGTATCAATGGCTCCATTTGCTTTTAATTGTGCAACACGTTCCTCATCTGTATCAGTCCACTCAATCAAAAACGGAAAATCAATTGCCTGCTCTGGCTTCCCAAAATGCAATAGCTTCCATTCTACTACAGAGCCATCTGGTCTTGTACGACTACAAGCATCAGGCCCATATACTTCAAATCCAAGCGCATGTAAACGTTGTGCCTCTTCTTCAATATTTTTTGTCCGTAATGCAATTCTTGAAAAACCATAGCGCTCGTTTGCACGTTTAAACGTATAATGTAGGGAATAAGGTAGTTTCACTGCATTTTCAAATAAAGTACGATCATAAATCGCTATTTGCTCAATATAGTTTAATCCAAAATAGCTTAACGTATTGTATGTCCCCCACATTGTATGTTGACCACCGTTAACTGTATGGATATTACGTTTATTTAAAAAAACCTTTGTATTTTCTGGTGATTGAACTTGATGAACTAGATGGTCAAAATATAAAGTCATGACTGAACCCCCTTTTTTTCTCTATTATATACTTTACCTGTTAGTTTTGTTGGTTTAAAATAAAATTTAGAATATTATAATTATTAAAAGCTGCTATTTTACGATATTAGCAACAAAAGGATTTTGATCTAGTAGTTCATAAAAAAAACAATAAAGAGGTGATTAAAATGACAGACAAAGTAGCTGCCTTTAAACTGGCATTAGGTAATTATCCAACAGGTGTTACCGTTGTTACTGCTTGTAATGACGTAGGTCAACCTATTGGCTTAACTGTCAATTCCTTTGCGTCAGTTTCCATAGACCCACTCCTTATTTTATGGTCGCTCGATAAAAAATCACAGTTATATCCATATTTTACAACGACTCGAAAGTTTGCTGTCAATATTTTAGCGAGCAATCAAGAACACTTATGTACGCTATTTTCAAGTAAAATCCCAGATCGTTTCGCCCAGGCTAAATGGTCAACCTCTGCTTTAGGTCTACCGGTTTTACATGATACTGCGGCCATTTTGCAATGCACAACATCTCAGCAAATCGACGCTGGAGATCATACGATATTTATCGGGCAGGTTCTAGAAATTGAGAATTCACAGAAGGAACCCTTACTATATCATCGCAGGCATATTGGTGAAATCCCAAATAGTTTTTATGAATAGGCTATTGCAAGAAAATATAGACGCAAAAAAACAGGATGATTCGTCGTAATCACCCTGTTTTTTTGACGTATTTTTCCGCTCTTTATCGAAATAATAAGTTTGATTGATGAAACAATAATTAATGAGGTGAATGACAAATGTTAAAAAAATCCCTTTACATGTTACCTATTATTTTTTTATTTTCGGCTAATGAATGGGTAACTGCAAACTTTCACTCCCCCCCTCCTTCATTTGAAGAAAAATTCGCTGAAGGTGGATATATATCCGTGGAAAAGGCCGTTAAGGAATTTGAATATCATTGTAAGTGCAAGGTAAAGTTACCTCAATTTATGCCACCGATTTCCTTCACACATCAATTTGGGAAATTTTACGAAGATAAAAAATATAACGTGAATGATGCATTGAGTATTATGTTTGTTAATAAAGAAATAAAAGAAAATATTTATAAAATTGAGATTCGATCAATAGAGCATAAAATAAACTTTAAAGACAAATTGAACTTTAAAGGTAAAGAATATACTCTTCTAAATGATACAAAAGCAATTTATTTTGAAGACCAACTATTTAACTTTATTGTCTTTGAAAAAAACAATTTGCAATATTTACTAGGTATTTATAAAGCGGTAACTAACACTGATACACCTTACACATTAGTTAAAATAGCTAACTCTTTAACATAATCTATGCTGTTACTATGGAGCGCTCATCAGTTCCTAAACATAAATAGCCAACCTAAACAATCGAATTATCCCCTATACTTTTATTTTTTTTGCGGAAATCTTTGTTTTTCAAGTCTGTTAATTTGCACAATGACACCATCTTGAATCGTAATGTGTACTTCTCCAAATTCCAAATTTTGAATTGCCTTTGCAATTGCCTCTAGTTTATTGTCATTTACCTTTGCCTGTTGAGTCATTCGATACACTCCTTCTTTTAACATATTTGAGGCCAAAACATTAATTATAGCCACTTATCCTATATAGCTCTTTGGATTTGACCTACTATATTTATCAAAGCTTCTTTTTAGGCCAAGTTGTAGGTATTTCGCTTCTTTGGAATAATTCTATAATTCTGAAAACCGATTGTCAATCATAAATATTATAAAACTTATTTGTTTACTAAGGAATTAAAACCGAAAAAACACCAAAACAAAAACTGTGTAGATTTATTTACCTCTACACAGTTTTTTATTATCCATTTTGTAGGCAATCCATTAGTGCTGTCGCTGTCTTTTGCTTGCCCATAACCTTCATCGGTTTTCCTTTAGCCGGTACAATCCAGTGTGGCTCATCTCCACCATATAAAGATTGTGAGCTATTAGCTACCATAAACTGAGCGTTGGCAGATTCCATCCGTAGACGTGCACGGGATAGTAAAAATTCCTCGTCATCTGTTGCCTCGAGTTTAAAGCCTACTAAAGTTACTTTAGGCTGCCACCCTTTTATTTGACCTAATACTTTAGGCGCCTTTTTAAAGTGAATGATAGGTGGCTCATCAGATGGCATTTTACCTGCTTCCTCCATTAAATTCCCAGATTGGTCATACACTTTGTCAATAAGCCAATCAGAACCTGCGGCTGCCATAATAACGATATCCACATGCTCTTCCTGAACAGCATGTCGAACTTTGTCGCCTAAATCTTCAATACCTTCAAATCGAATGGTACGCATTTTGTCTTTGTTCGCCGGAAGCTGTGCAAAATAACCGTGCATATACAATACGTTTGCCCCAGCCTCTAGTGCCGCTTCAGCTAAATAACAGCCCATCGACCCTTTCGATAAATTCGTATGTCCACGCACACGATCCCATTTTTCAAGTGTTCCCCCACTTGTAATGAGTACGGTCTTACCTCGTAATGTCCCCATACACTCACCTTTTTCTAGAAAATATACAATTACTATTTTATCGTAATGCTATGTTATGCTTCAATGTTGTTTTTATAAGGTTGGCGTTAACTTAATACTATTTCCTATTTTGCTCTTGTAACCAGGAACTTAATATCTCAGCAAATTTCTTGGTCACTGGTGAAGCATGATGTTTCATCGCAATTCCGATTGTGCGATAGCCACCTTGTTTTAAAGGTATGGCTTTTATCGTAGGAGGTAAGTTATACGTCACTAATTTCGGTAAAATACTAATGCCAAGCTGGTGAGCAATCATTGAAATGATCCCTACCTCTTCCGATAGTTCAAAGCGAATATTAGGCTTCACGTGATATTGCTCTAACAGCACTTTTACATCATTTGTCCCTTTATATGAGGTCATGATAAATGGCATGTTTTCTAGTTCAACAATATCAATTTCGGCTTTATGATAAAGTGGACTTTTATCGGAGACAATACACAGCAACGGATCCTGCTGAAGTTCGGTAAAATGATACTGTTTAGACTTTTGACCATTTAAAAATCCCGCATCAACCTCTCCACTCAATAGCCATTGTTCAATTTCATAATAATCTCCCTCACGCAATTCGACTTGTATACCAGGAAATTGATTGTCCATAATACGAACAATTTCCGGCATCCAGTTCGAAGAAATACTTGAAATTACACCAATTCTTACTTTTCCTCTCGTAACGCCAAGTATGTGTGCAGCTTCTTGCTGTAATAGTTCTTGTGCATCGAGGACATGTCTCATTGCCCTCAGCATTGTATTCCCTTCACTCGTTAACGTGACACCAGCTCGACTTCTGTGAATGAGTGCAAAGCCGAACTCCTTTTCTAAGCTTGAAACAGCATGACTTACAGCAGATTGGGTTAATCCCAATGCATCTGCTGCTTTTGTAAAGCTAGCTACCTCAGCCACTTTATTCAAAATCTCATATTTGACTAAACTCATCGCCTTGTCCTCTATATACATGAATTTTTTTAATACCAACCATTATAAACATTCGTTTTACTAATCACAATACAAGATTTATAGTAAATTTTAGAATAAAAACTGTTTTAGTACACAGATTGTAGGTGAGCATAATGAGTATCCAAGGAAAAGCAAATTTATTGATGGTTATTGTGACAATGTTTTGGGGCTTATCTTATACTTTTATGGTAATGGGGCTTGAAACATTGGCTGTTTATAATGTGGTGGCATTGCGTTGTATCATCGCATTTTTCGTAGCTGGTATTATCTTTTATAAACGCATGATTAAAGTCGATGTGAAGACACTAAAATATGCAGCTATACAAGGGTTTATATTATTCATTGTGTTCGTTCTAAGCTTATTCGGACTAGAAACGACATCGGTATCAAATGCTGGTTTTATTTTAAGTCTAACAGTTATCTTAGTACCTATTTTCAGCAGTTTTATTGACAAGAAATTACCTTCAAGAGCAGTTAGCTTTGCGATTATTTGCACAATGATTGGGATTACAATTTTAACGGCACATGGCTCATTTACCTTTCAAAAAGGAGATATTCTAGTAGCCATTGCTGCACTATGTTATTCGTTTTACTTACTATTAAACAGCTCATTTACACGGAGCGTTGAATCAATTTCTTATGGCGTTTACCAGCTCGGTTTTGCTGGACTTTATGCACTTGTATTAACATTTATTTTCGAAACACCAACACTTCCAAATACAATGACTTCTTGGATTGCTATTATAGGGCTTGGTGTCATTTGTAGTGCATTTTGCTTCGTAGGTCAAACTGTTGCACAACAGTTTACCTCCGCTACACATACAGGACTAATATTTTCCTTAGAGCCAATTTTCGCAGCGATGTTTGCCATGCTGTTTATTGGTGAAGGAATAACAGTAAAAATAGTAATAGGTGGTAGCTTTATTCTAATTGGTAATCTTGTTGCCCAATTAGAGCATCTCCATGTTTTACGCTTTATTAAAAAACATGAACAAGAAAAAGCTATACATTAATTCAGAGTGGTGCATGTGCACTCACTCTGTTTTTTAAAACTCACCTTGTTAAAGGTGAATCAAGACAAATAGCAATTATCATCAAAGTATATATTATGTCGTCATAGGTTCAGCTGACTGCTCAGCGAATAATACGATAACACCCTGTTCAACGAGATGAGCATAGTAAGCTGTTTGACCTTCCGTAAGATCAAATCGCTTAAATCCTTCTTTTACAGCCGATTCACCAGTAAACCAAGACTTAATTTGATCAACCCAATTCCCTACCTCATGGGTTTTAACATTAGCATCCCATTTTACTCCATCAAATTTGCTTGGATCCTTTGCAATAACATAAATGTCCTCTATTTGACATGCCTCTAAACGCAAACTTTCTAAAATATGGAGCATTTCTTCCCTCGTATGGGCCACTTCAATTTGTGGGTTTTGCTCATTTATCATGCTCAATTCCTCCTAATTTTTATGGCTTACTAAGTATCTTACCTTCCTATTCAAGAAATAAAGCCATTTTACCCATTCTTTTAACGAACTTTAATATTTGTAATATCTCTGTGATCCATGTTCACCTTTTGAAACAATGGTCTAATACTTTTATGAAATATTAAAAAAATAGGCAATGGAAGTACATTATAGCCCCCTTTGCCTATCATTTAATTGGTTTTTTAATGCCCAAGGAATGCCTTCAACATCCATGTATGCTTTTCTAACGACTGATACATAGCATTAAGTATATCCTCTGTTCGATCGTCTCCTTCTTCTGCCGCAAGCTCCATCGTCGAATTCAAAGCCTTCATAAGTTTTTGGAAATCTGCTATGATTGTTGCAACCATTTCCTCTGTCGTCTCATTCCCTGCAGCTTCCTCTATAAAGGATAGCTCAAGATGCTCTTTTAACGTAGCAACTGGTTTTCCATCTTTTGAAAGAATACGTTCTGCAATTTCATCTAGATTTAACGTTGTTTCATTATATAATTCTTCAAATTTTGCATGTAGTGTAAAGAAAGCTTTCCCCGTCACATACCAATGATAATTGTGCAATTTGGTATAAAGTACAGACCATGTAGCGACAAGTTTATTTAATTGTTTGTTTAAGTTTTGTGACATTATTTCTCCTCCAATGTGCCAGTTATTCTAGTCATTAGTATGCGTTGCAAAGTATGCTAGCTATACACACATTTTTCTCATTAGAAAAAATTCTAAGGTCATCTGTAGATAATAAATACAAAACTAAAACATTTTCCGTACATAGCCAGTCCTAATAAACAAATGGATACCATCAATTGGACGTTTAAACATCATCAAAACTAATAAGAGATTGTCATTTACAATTAGACTACTTTAGTTCCTTACGAATTTCTTTTATCTTTGGCACCGAAAGCTTTGAAACTTAGCAATCCTCTCTTACATCCCCCTTACCTTAAATACATTATAGCTATTGCGAACATGTGTCTCTACACTATTATTACATTTTTAAGAACATTGAAACTATTCCCTATAATTATTTCACTTTCCGAAATAGTTTCGTTATAATGGAATTACTTACTAAAAAGGGGTGTTCATTAATGGAGGTATTACCATTACGAAAAGATGTACCAGTAGAACAAACATGGGATTTAACAGATTTACTTAAAAATGACGCGGATTTTGAACGTGTTTTAGCGCAGCTTGTGGAAGATGCAATAAATTTCGAAAGCACGTATCAAGGGACAATTACGGGTGCTCAAAAGGTAATTGATGTTTTAAAAGCTTATGAAGCACTATATGAAAGCATAGTTCCTATTGGTACTTATGCAAGCTTAAATAATCAGGCTGACCATACAAATAACGAAGCTCAAATGCGTGCTGCAAAATATGGTACGGCAGTCGGAAAAATAAGTAGTACAATTTCTTTTGTACGCAGTGAATTACTAGCACTAGATGAGTCAATTTTAGAGGAAGCTGCTACATTAAGCCCTAATTATAAAGTCTATATAGAGGAATTATTAAAACAAAAGCCGCATCAGCTACATCCAGAGGTAGAAAAAGCACTAGCTGCATTTAGCTCTACTTTTGATGCACCGTATGAAACGTATAATACGACAAAGCTTGTAGATATGCATTTTGGAGAATTTGATGCCAATGGCGAAAAACATCCACTTAGTTTTGTATTATACGAGAATGATTGGGAGTTTGACGCCGATACAAATGTTCGCCGTGCAGCTTTCCAAGCATTTTCGAATAAGTTGCGCGATTATCAGCACACAACTGCAAAAATTTATAACACACATATTCAACAGGAAAAAACGATGGCTGATTTACGAGGTTTTGATTCTGTTATTGACTATTTATTATTTGATCAAGATGTTGATCGTACGCTTTATAATCGTCAAATAGATCTGATTACGAAAGAGCTTGCTCCACATATGCGCCGTTACGCAAAGCTTATTCAACAAGCAAACGGCATTGAAAAAATGACATTTGCCGATTTAAAGATTGCTCTTGATCCAGACTATGATCCGAAATTAACAATGGCTGAAGCAAAAGAATATGTTGAAAAAGCATTAGACGTTATGGGTGAAGGTTACAAAGAGATGCTCGAAAAGGCCTTTAACGAACGCTGGATTGATTATGCACCAAACAAAGGAAAATCGACTGGGGCATTCTGCTCAAGTCCATATGGTAGTCATCCGTATATTTTAATGTCTTGGAATGAACGTATGAATGAGGTATTCACTTTAATTCATGAGCTTGGACACGCAGGTCATTTTGTGAATGCACATAGCCATCAATCCTATTTTAACAGTCGTCCGTCGTTATACTTTATCGAGGCACCATCAACAATGAATGAAATGCTGCTAGCCAATTATTTATTAACCCATAACGACGATCTTCGCTTCAAACGTTGGGTAATTTCAAATATTGTATCCAAAACGTATTATCATAATTTCGTCACACACTTACTAGAGGCTGCTTATCAACGAAAAGTATATGAATTAATCGATGCTGGAGAAGCTGTGAATGCTACTGTTTTAAATCACTTAAAACGCTCTGTATTAGAAGATTTCTGGGGTGACACCGTCGATATCACGGAGGGAGCAGAGCTTACTTGGATGCGCCAACCACACTATTATATGGGCCTATATCCATACACATATAGCGCTGGGTTAACAATTTCCACACAAGTATCTAAGCGTATCTTAAAAGAAGGGAAGACGGCTGTAGATGAATGGTTAGCAGTCCTTCAAGCTGGAGGTACGAAATCACCTGTGGAGCTAGCTCAAATGGCGGGTGTCGATGTTACAACAGATCAGCCGCTTCGAGATACGATTGCTTATATTGGTCACCTTATTGATGAGCTCGAAAGATTAACGATAGAAATGGAAGCTGTCAAAGGCTAAACAAAGCAAGAACCATCTATGCTATTTTTAAAGCGTAGATGGTTTTTTAGTTCTAAGCAGGGAAATATATACATATACTAGAATCAAGCCGCCCCTCTAATGTTTTTTGATATTTCTAAATAGACAATCATTTTCCTTCGTACAAATGTACCGTTATTATTAATTGTATGCAATTTATTTAGCAAAATTCTACTAACAATTTTCAAAGGAAGTGTTTCTAATTATGGTAAAACGTAATGATCCATGCCCATGCGGTAGCGGCAAAAAATATAAAAAATGTTGTGAAGGTAAACAACAGGTTACCGTAGAAGCTGTAGCAATCGAAGAATTAGAGCGTGTACTACAAACATTTTACTTAGAATATCCAGAACGTAAAGATGTTCGTGCCTATATAGAGCATGTAGGTACATGGCAACCTAAATTAGAGAGCGTACTACAAAGAGAGCTGATCGAGGCGATCGCGTTAGACGACTTCTTCTTCCATCAAGAACCATCTATTTGGAAAGGTTACTTAAAGAAAACAAAGAAAAAAACGGTAAGGCCTTCTACGGTAAAAGTGTTAGAAGGCTGGTCACAACCCCGTCTATTTATTGGTTCCGTGTCAGTTGTAGAAGAAAAATATTTCAAGGCCACACATGTGTTAACAAATGAAGAGATTCATATTCGTCGTGAAAATGACAAACCAATCCCTGAAGGTATGCATGTCTTTGCATTCATCTTACCAGATGGTACAAAAAAATCAGAACATTATTTAGCTGTATCAACGCTTATCTTCTTCCCAGAAGATCATGCTAAAGTATTTGAGCAATTTAAGAAAACTTTTGATGCTTCTGAGAAGAAGGCTGGAGCATTCCTAAAAGAAGAGCATTTATCCTTCTGGGAACTACTTGTGTCAAACGGTTATAAAGGCGAGGAGTTCACGAACTTTGAGAGCAATGTAATCACTCAGGTTAAAGATTTCCTTGAGCAAAATGAGCGTGAAACAGCTCCTTTGTTAGAGCTTTTAGAGGACTATTTAATTGAAGGACAACCATCTGCGCGCAAAGAGGCTGCTATTGCTGCCGGCGCGATTCGATACGGTCAAGAAAAAGAGCTATTCGAGCCGTTATCACTCACTGTAAAAGAAATTGCGGCGACGTTCGATATTTCAGCTTCCTCTCTCACAAAATACTACCAAGACTTAAGTAGCTATGCTGCAACTAAATAATGCTTAAAATAGCGCCACACACTCTGGAGGAGAGAGTGTGTGGCGCATTTTAGTTACCATAGAAAAAAGCTACTTTTATTATCGGCAATGAGCCAACAACAAAGTAGCTTTTTTTCTATGGTAACCAACCAATACTATTATTTCCGAACATATTGTTATTTATGCATCGAAATTAGTAAATATGATTATTTATTGAGCAAAAATGAAATAAGCTTTATTTTATTTAAACATAGTCTGTTTAGTTCCTATGATTACTTTGCGACATTTCTGTACTGGTTAAAAACATTATTTACTATACACCTTCAAGAGCTCTTCTCCAAGAAATTGTAGTCGCTCTCCTACGGTGCACGCTTCAATACAAAAGCGGTGAGCTCCAGGTTTACCACGATCTTTTCGTAATTGCTTTATCACTAAGCAATCGGCACAATACGTATCATGTAGTTCGTCAATATCTTTCATAACCGTCACTTTATCCAAATCGAACTCTCGCTCCTTTCACGTCCAAATTTCGCTTCCTACTATTATGAAGTGAACATTTTGAACAAGCAACTATTTTGTTTATCCATTTAACATCTTTCTGCAAATCTCTTTTGTATCGGCAGGCACAGGTGCTTTTGTAGTTACAAAATGCCTTTTGTACCGAAAGCATAGCGACAGGTACGTTTCCCATCTTTTTAGGTAGAGAGATACAAGCGGATTTGAGCTACTTTCTTTTCAGCAGGTGTCTAAACCTCGCTGAAAAAAGTAAAGCCTCTGGCAGATGCCACTAAAATTATGCCAAGGTATAATTATATTGTGAAAAAGCACTATTGATGTACAATTAATGTATAATCTAAATCAAAAAGTAGGGATTTTATGTTAGAAGTATATATCGATGCTGCTAGTGCAGGAAATCCTGGCCCCAGTGGTATTGGGATATTTATTAAAGGAGAAGGCCACCATATACAAATCAGTGAGTATATAGGGCAAACCAATAACCACATTGCCGAATTTACTGCCTTAGTACGCGGTCTTGAGGAAGCACAAAAGCTTGGTTCAAACATAGTCTCAGTGCGCTCTGATTCAAAAATTGTTGTAGCCTCTATGGAAAAAGAATATGTGAAAAATGAGGAATTTAAACCTTATTTTGAGCAGGCACTTACACTTGCAAATAGCTTCGATTTATTTTTCATTAAATGGGTCCCAGATACACAAAATAAAGCGGCAGATGCACTTGCACGTAAAGCGATTCAAAAAGAAAAAAATTAAACAATGGGGACTGTCCCTTGCCTTGCCAAGAGTCGGTCTCCTCCCTTCCTTCATTCAGATACTTACTATCCCCCAATATTTCATTTTTATCATTCTTCATATATAAACAAAATGTATACCGTGCTCATAAGCAATACATTGCAATCGCCAAGTCATCATCCAATTAACTTACATACATGGCATATATATATAAATATCACCCCTGATTTTTGATGATGAGCCATAAATCAATATATTTTCCAATTATTATTAGTATAATTTGTATCTCGAATGTTATTTTATTGACATACTTTTGTAATATTACAATGATAATATCATATATATATTAAGTTTTAAGGTTTTTAGGAGGATACATATTATGAAAAAGAATAAAAAGTATAGATGGGGATTGAAATTAGCTACATTAGCTTTAAGTTCATCTGTACTTTTTTCAACAATTGACACAGCATCAGCAGCAACTTATACAGTAAAATCTGGTGATTCTTTATGGAAGATTGCCAATCAGTACGGTGTTACTTATCAAACATTGATGAAATGGAATAACTTATCTTCTACGACAATTCGCGTTGGACAAAAGTTAAACCTCAATACCCCACTCACATCAGCAACAATATCAACACCTACACCTAAGCCAACAGCTGCACCTAAACCAACTACTAATCTAGTGCAAGTTGCTAAAAAACAATTAGGCGTAAAATATACATTTGGTGGAAGTAAGCCGAGTACAGGTTTTGATTGCTCAGGCTACGTCACTTATGTGTATAATAATGCTGGTATTTCTACAGCTCGTAAGTCTGCAGCAGGTTTTTACAGTTCAGCTAAAAAAGTAAGTTCACCTCAAGTAGGTGATTTAGTATTCTTCGCTAATACATATAAAGCTGGTATTTCTCATGTAGGCATTTATATTGGAAATAGTCAAATGATTAGTGCAAGTGACGGTGGTGTTTCTGTTGCTAATTTAAATAGCTCTTATTGGAAATCACACTTTGCTGGATATGGTCGTATAAAGTGAATAAAAAAACAGTTGGGATGCCCTAAGGCACTGAAAAAGTCTATATCTTCTCACATTGCGAGGTATTCAACGAATTAATCGTTGAATACCTCGCTTTTTTCATTTGCACTATGCCTCTACTGTTGTTTTCCGAAGCATTCCGCTCGCTTTCCGCGGGCGAGCGCCGAGCCTCCTCCTACGCTTCGCTTCGTACGGGGTCTCGTCTGTCTCGCTTTCCCGCAGGAGTCGAGCGATGCTTCTCCAAACAACGCAATGTATCACACTATTATTTTAGTCACGCTTTCCTTTATAATAAAAGAATTAATGTGCAGGTGGTGCCCCCGATTATTTCAAATCAAGAAATGCAAAGTATGTCCAATGAGAGAGGGCTGTTATAAAGAAGGTGCAAAAAGTAAAACATATTCTGTCACAATTAAGTCGGATACACATGCCGAACAAGAGGCATTTCAAAATACGGAAGCATTTAAGCAATTAGCCGCAAATCGCTACAAAATAGAAGCGAAGAATAGTGAATTAAAAAACGGACACGGGTACGATACGGCATCGACTGTGGGTCTATTCGGCATGGAAATTCAAGGTGCTGTCAATTTGAAACGGATATTAAAGCTACTAAACGAAAATGAATAAGGAATAGAGACAGAAATAAGGCACTTCCTGTTCAAAATTGAACAAGAAGTGCCTTATTTTTATCTGAGAAAGGTTCGTTTTTATGAAAACGTAAGTTTTTCAGTGCCCTCATTAAAACGTAGCTCTTTTATCTTTATTGAACTAACGGTGCAAGCTTGTTGAAGAAACATGTTACGCTACAAAAGTGGAATTTTAAATTCCATCACTATATACGGTTGTGATAAATTGCTATTTACTTACTTTAATAATAGTACCTTGATTGATTCTTAATAAGTCTTGAACATTTATTTTAACTAATGAGTTTTCAGAACCACCACCAGTATATATGACATCCATATTTGTTACTTTGGGATCCACTAAAAACTTTGCTTGAAAACCAAAAGAAGGAACTCCACCTGGTGGGAAGCCTGTATGTTCAATAATTTCATTGCCGTTAGCAAGTCTTGGTTTTTCTATGTTTAGTGATTTGGCAACACGAGTCGTACTAGCTCTATCGTTTCCTTTTACAATAGCAACGATTAATTCATTATTTGAGTCAATCATGCAAATATTTTTTACAAAATCGTCTTCCGAACCATTAACTGCTTCAGCAGCCTCTTTTACAGAGTGGCATGATTGATTAAAAACGAAGTGCTCAGCTTTTACATCATTAGCGTCTAAAAATTCCTTCACTTTAGTTTCATATGAATTCATAAAGGTCTCCTTTTAATATTCTTATTTATGTAAATATTAGCATAATAGTACAAGTTTTAAAATCACTACTAAATAATCATGCAATTGCGCTAGAAACGAAGATCATTTTCCATGTAACTTCACCCATCAGCAATAATGGTAATGAACGTTTTGCAAATTGCTTTATCTCATAGGCACTTCCCAACAAGCTCTTACTCAAAAAACGCCTGAGTCTTCAACCTCAGGCGCTTAACATTTATACATTTTTACGAATCTATTTAAACCTATTTTGTTCACCGTATACTCTAAAACATAATCCATATGGGAGCATCCTACTATTCAAATGCCCTTCACATGCTGGCTCTTAGTTTTAGCCCGTAACAAATTTAGTGAGGTAAAGCGAGTTATTGCATCACACCAATTAGAATTTGTTAATGGTAAAAAGCTGCAGCAATTTCAAGTGCTTTTAGCGGCTCTTTGATTAAGTCAAGCGTATAGACAAGTTTTTCGTCCTGCCAAACAATTATATTTCCTGATTTATAAACATCTAAGCGCGCACAACCATTTTGTTTTGGAATAGGAAGCATATGTGTTTCTAAAAATTGGACTGCCTTTTTTGCAAGCTTCACACCTGCATCTGGATTGTCTGTTCGTGTATGTGTTGCTAATGCCCATCGTCCCTCATTCCAACCAGTCCATAGCGAACCAGCTCCAGCATCCTGATAACCTTTAATGTTATAGCCAAGATCAACCTTTTGACCACCATTTTGACTATAGTTCACAAATGAAATTTGCTCATTTGCTACTTTAGCGTTCGGATATTGCTTTACTACTAGCCTTGCTATAATTGTAGCTGTCTGTGAATTTTTAAGCTTTCTATCATTGAGTGGCAAATACTCTTTACTTTCAAAAAATAGTACTTCAACTTGGTTTGCTTCTGCCTTCGTTGTTGCAGTTAAAAATGTACCTTTTGTTATCGGAAGTTCTTTTGGTAAAATGATAGGTAAATTAGTTTTAAGCTGGTCCTTCATATTTTTGAGTACACCAGCTTGTGTATTAGAGGCTACTATGTTTCCTTTATTTATTTCAGACGCTTCCTGTTGATTTTCATGTGATTGACGCTCTTCTTCCTGTGGCTTGTTTGACACGTTAGTTTGTTGTTCTTCTTGCGACTTGTTCGGCACAGGTTCTTCTTGATCAGAGCATGCACTTATTATACTGAAACTTAAAAACATGACAATGAAAAGTATTTTTTTCATGGCATTGGCCCCCTTTATTTTTCCTATCCTTCTTTTCCTTTGCGGGAAGAAAACCCATTTTCTTTTATTTTCAAACCCCGAAGAGCAGCATCATCATTGTTTAATCCGTAAAACCTGTATGTTAGCGTTCATTACAATTCATATTTCACCTCCTAAAATTAGGATTCGTTTAGTAGACGTACATTTATGACAACAGTTTCACCGTTTTCCAAAAAAATCTAATTTGAGAGTAATACATGCTAAAGTTGCCGAAAGAAACTAAAGCTAAACCTATCCATTTGATTTCCCCTCTTAAACTGGAGAAAGTTGTAATAAACTATTCAATTGACCATTAAAACTTCACGATCCACCTGTTATGCTATTATGTGAGTTTCTCCCTCAAACAAAAGGTCGCATCGATGCAGGGAAATGTCTCCCTTCACCATGTTGCGACCTTGAAAGAAATTTATTTGTCAATGTAAATAGAAATGCGTTCACCTTTTGACAATTTTGCACTAGGTTTAATGATTTGATCATTTAATTGAATCGTTCCATCTTCAATTTTCTTTATGATCTGTGATCGACTCCAATCTTCAATTTGAATTGCAAGCACTTTATCAATTCGGTGTTTGCCAATTACATCATCTAATACAATGTATATCACCTTTATTCCTTGTTTTGCTAAGCTGATTATCGGAATCGTTGATAATATTGAAGCTTCTTCTTTCTGTTCCTCAACTTCAGCAACATGCTCTGAGAACGTTTTATAAATAGCTAACTCTTTTTATTCCACGTATGATTTTTTTCGCATTTATATATTGCATATTGGTATATATTTTTTCCATTTGCGTTATGCCTTCGTACATTTGTATCCGTAAAAACAGATATTCTCCCACACATTTTGCAGTCCTTCTTGACAGTTCGTTCTGGTATTTGAGAAAGTCTCCAGCGGAATGTAATATTTACCATTAATCCTTCACCTCTTAAGATAAAGGTACGCAAGCATCTATTTGGATATCTCGCAGTACAATGTAAAATTTATTGTTTAAATAAAAAAGGAGATCCTAAACAAGGACCTCCTGACGCATTGAGACTACAGGGTTGCTTGGTTCCTTTGTAATGAGAAAAATGGGCATACTACCCCCTTGAGAAAAACATTGTTTTTTTGAGGGTAATGCTATCCAATTTATTGATCATTACAAAGTAAAGTTTGGCATACGTGTTCTCCTGTATCCTTTCTATCCAAATAGGGTTATTCCAATATTACCATATACTTACACACAAATACATTAGAGTGTTATTCAATTATTGATATTGCTAAAAATTCACAGCCCGATTTACCCGAGGAATTCAAATTGTCCGAAAGTTATGCCCCGATATATCATAAGCACCGTTTTGAAAACAACATAAAACAGTTTTATTTAAAATAAAAACCTATCCCTTTAGAGCTCACAATGTTATAGCATTGATTCTTGTTAACGCACTCAACACCAATCATCTTCCAATTTCAAATCGTCATCATTTTCTTTTCTAAAAATACTTAAAAACAACTAGATAATTATCAATATTGTTCTCGAATACTATGAATACTATAAATTATAGAAAGGAGGGAAATAATTATGTCTTGTGGTAGTGGTAGAGGTTATGGCACAGGTTCAGCATTTGCGTTAATTGTTGTTCTGTTCATTCTTCTAATTATTGTCGGCGCTAGTTTCATGAGAGTCTATTAATACCCAACACCGCCCCCTAATGCTCATAACTATTGGAAGGTCATAATAATTTAACCTTTCACATTCAAATACTAAGGGTCATTATCCTCCGGTGACCCTTTTAAATTTTCCTCTGTCTCTATCATACTCAACCCTCAAATGCTAAAAAAACAACTATAACTTGGTTAGATACATTAAAAGCCGTCTTACTATTAGCAAAACGACCTTTCTAAAGGGCTCAAGCCGCCATGTTGGGTATTCTCTCCATATTTTGACTCTTCTATCCATGATTCTGATTGTTCTATCCACGATTTTGGCTCTTCTATCCACGATTCTGATTGTTCTATCCACGATTTTGGCTCTTCTATCCACGACTTCGCATAGAACTTGTAGCATGACGTAAAATGTTGAATCCACTATTCCAATACTGCCCAAGATGAAGTCATATCCAAAATATTGTTAATGCCCCGAAAATCTCTAATACCTGATTTCAATGAAAAATAACCCGTTACGATCACCATAACTGAATATTTAAACGCGATTAATTCCGATAAAAATTCCCCACGAACTAAATTCATTATACGATCTAAAATATGAACTCGTTTGGCGATGCCATTTACTACCACTGAGTCTGAAGGTAATAAAATAGCCATTAAAGCAAAGACAGCAGTTAAAGGAATTATCCAGTGTACAAACAGACCACCAATAATACGTTAATTACACTAAAACAACCGCGTTAAATTTTCGCAAAAATCAATTTATTGTGTTATGCTTTTCCTTAGCAAAAAAAGGAGGTACAGTCCAATGGTAAAAAAGTAAAATGAGAAAATCTTAAATTATGTTTTTTCCAACAAACATGTAGATTTTCTCTTTCATAGAATTAATATCTGATGTAGAGGAGAAATAACATGTTAAATAAATTAAGTGATACTATTTATTATTTACCAAATCAAAATGATAATGAACGACCAACGTTAGGATTGGTGTGTGGTGACCAATGTAGTCTAATTATAGATGCTGGCAATTCAACACAACATGCTAAAGATTTTTTACTTGAAATCGACAAATTAAATGTACCACCTATCAAATATTTGGTAATTACACATGCTCATTGGGATCACTTCCTTGGTATGAATGAATTTGAAGCAACTGTTATCGTTAATAGTCGAACAAACGAATTGTTAAAAGAATGGCAAAGTTATAGGTTTGATGATAATTCACTTCAAAAATATGTGAAAGCTAATAAGATAAGTGCTCGGGATATGGAGATTATACAAGCTAATATACCAAAAAGAGATAGTTTTAAATTGAATTCTCCGGATCTAATCTTTGAAAATACATTAACCATTGATTTAGGTAATAAAGTTTGCCTAATTGAAAAAATTAGAAGTACTCATACAGATGACTCTACGATTATTTATATTCCGGATGAAGAAGTTGTTTTTTTAGGTGATTCCGCATATTGTACAACAACAAATGGCCTATTTCATTTCAAGCAATCATTGTTATTGTCTATGATTCAAGACATTAAAAAATATAAAGCTGAATGGTTCTTACTTGGTCATGAATCGATCTGTGATTCCAATGAAATGAATATTTATTGGGAAGAGTTAACAACAGCAAGTCGAGCTGTAAAATCAACCTCATTAGAAAATGCTATTAAATGCTTTAAGGTAGAAAATAAAAGAGGCCCCAATGATAATGAATTATTTTTCTTAAAAGCATTTGTTAATGACCGTATAATTCAATCACAATAATTGATTAATAGCCACCTCCTTTAACCTTTTGGCATACCAGTTTCCTCAGCATACTGAGTTGTGGCTAATTTCATACCTTTGTCCACATTCTTTTTATTGTTTAAAATAAAGTTTATACAACTCAAAATCCGGTATTTTACGATAAATAAAAGAATCCATTTTGAAAAAAGATTGTTTCAAAATGGATTCTTCAATTACATATTCATTTTTCAAATTTAACTACATAGATATAGTTTTGGTTGCAACTGTTTGTTGAAATGCTTGATCATGCTCAACAAAAACCATTGTGGGATTAAATTTTTGAATAAGCTCTTCAATCTGCATGCGCGAATAAATATCAATAAAATTCAACGGTTCATCCCAAATATAGATATGTGCTTTTTCACATAAACTTTTGGCTATAAGTAGCTTTTTCTTTTGTCCACCAGAATAATGAGCAATATCTTTCTCAAATTGAATTCGGTCAAAGTCCATCTTACGTAGAATCGATTTAAATAACGTTTCATCAATCCCATGCTCTTCAATAAAGTCCGATAACATTCCCTTCAAATGAGAAGTATCTTGTTGGACATAGGAAATAACAAGGCCAGAACTAACATACATCGAGCCTGTATGCTGTATCGGATTTCCTAGAATTAGTTTGAGGATACTACTTTTTCCGCTTCCGTTCTTGCCATCAAGCACAATTCTGTCACCTTGTTCCAGTTTAAAGCTAATTGGCTTATTCACGATTTGGTCATCGTACTGAACAGACACATCAGCCAAAACAATCAATTCATTTGAATGAAACGCCAATGATTCTAATTTTAATGACTCCGTTTTTTCCACATTTTTCAGCAGTTTTGACTTTTCCTCAATAGCTTTTTGTTGCCTTGATTCAAGGTTTTTTGCTCTCTTCATCATCTTTGCTGCTTTATGTCCTACAAAACCTTTGTCTAACTTAGAACCCGAATTCGTTGTTCCATTTTTGGAAGCTTCCACTTGATTTGACCAACCTGATGTACGCTTTGAAGATTGTTTTAATCTCCCTATATCTTTTTGTAGACGCTCATTAGTTGCCTCTTCATGTTCCTGCTGTCTATCAAAATTCAACTTCCAAGAAGAATAGTTACCGCTTTGGACTTCAATATTGGCCCTATTTATAGATAGAATATGATCAACGCATCCATCTAAAAAGATTCTGTCATGTGAAATTAAGATAAACCCTTTTTTCTTCCTTAAATATTCAGAGACCATCTTTCGTGCTTCCGTGTCTAGATGGTTGGTCGGCTCATCAATTAATAGAAATTGACCTTCCGTCAAAAAAAGTGCAGCAAGCAACACCTTAGTTTGTTCTCCATTTGACAATGTTTTAAAAGGTCGATACATAACCTCGGCATCAACGTCCAGATAGGATATTTCACGAAGAATTTCCCAATCTTCTGCTTGGGGGCAAATTTCTTCCATGATTTCATGCGTATACTTGTTTTTATCCGAAACTGGATAAGGGAAATAATTAAATTCCACCGAAGAATTGATGTTCCCACTATACTCATAATTCCCTAATAATAAATTAAAAAATGTTGTTTTTCCTCGTCCATTTCGACCGATAAATCCAAGTTTCCAATCCGTATCGATTTGAAAGTTAACATTTTCAAAAATATTGTCAAAGCTACTTGGATAAGAAAAAGTTAAATTTTGAACTTGTATCATTGACATGATAATTCCTCCTTTGTATAGCAATACTTTTTACTTTTTATACAAAGTCGGCATATCCATCCATTTTTAATTTCTCCGTATAAGTTTGATGGATATTAACGACTTGTACGGAGTATTACATGCGTAACAATAGTATCTGAATCGCTCATTTTTTTCTCTCCTTTGTTTTTGATTTATGTTACAGACTAAAAAAATTTGTTTTAACTATGAGAGCATAAAAAATCCTCCCAATTTGAAATTGGAAGGATTAGTCATTCACTTATACTAAATAAGTGTTCTTTTTTGCCATTGGAACCATGACAAATAAAACGTAAACTGATTTATAAAAATGGACAGACTAATCCTATATTTTGTAATTTGAAGTTTGAAGTTGTTCATTTCAAATAAAAATATAGTTTAGTTAATCATCGTCCATTCATCAGTCCTCTCATAATTTGTATTTTCATTTTACCAAATTTTTTTATGAAATACAATTCAACATTCTTCTTTCATTCAAATTATTGCTTTGCTCCTTTGGTAATTGCCATACAATTGACCACAAGATGCATCGATATCAATACCAAATTGACTTCTTATGGTCACATGAATACCTGATGATTTTAATTTTTCATAAAAATTTACAACATGACTTTCATTAATTTCGCCGAATCATAAAGGAGAACTAACGGTTGGGTTATTTAGTTTTACTTGCATCATTCTCATTCCTTCCATAAGCTCTCTATTTTTATAGGAGTAAATTGAAATATGAAAGTAAGTTTATGTAAAGTGTAATTTTAGATTTGTTATAATACTGGCCAGTCTATATAGATTAATTATGGTTCGCTGATTTAATTCATAAAAAGGATCTGATTACAATCCAACCTTTCAATTACTCAATGAAACTTAGTTGTTAAATCTTGGGGCAACTATACATTTTGTCTCTTTTTAATACCAACTTCAAATTTTCTATTACGGAACAGAAACGCGACTAAGCTACATAGCAAAATAATTGGTACACTCACTTTATATAAATCTGTAAAACTTTTTGCCATTTCTTTTTCAGCATAATGACTAATATCATCCGCGTATGCATCCATTTCTTTCCTTATACCCTCGATTTTTTCTTCAACCCCTTTCGTTACTTGATTAATAATTTCTGACCGTTTCATTTCTCTGTATTGTACCGGGACTTCATTTAGTGCATTATTTACTTTCTCTTCAATGATGCTTTCCTTTTGTTGTGGACTTAGGCCAATACTATTAGTTCCCTGTTTCTGTTCTATACTTGACTCTAATTCTTTGTTTTGTATTTTTTCTTTTGTTACTGTTAATATTTTCTCTTGCTCAGCTTTATCAACATGAAGACCATGCACTTTTTCTTCCGCATAATGAAAAACATTACCTTTATTTATTGACAAATTATGAGTCAAGCCTGATACAAAAATAGCCACTGCCAGTACAATTCCTAACTGTCTAAGCATGGACACAACACTTTGAGAAGCGGTTAATAATTCTCCCTCAAATGTGGAGGCTGTTAATATAGTAATTGGCCCAACAACTAAACCATATCCAACACCTAAAATCATACACGGAATGATAATTTCTTTACTTGTTGAATTTGCTCCTATCATCTGTAAACAATAATAAGCCAAACTCATAACTATAAATCCTACTAATATTACCTGAACCTTACCGAGCTTCTTCATAATCAGTGAAGCAAATGGAGAAACTAGAAATATCATGGCAGAAATAGGTGTCACTAAGAAAGCTGCTTCAATTTCTGTTCGATGTTGTATTTTTGTGAGAAACGTTGGCAGTAAAACTGTTACCCCAATTAAAAACAAATTACTAAGTATAACTACAATAGAGGCCCCGACAAAAGTTCGATCTTTAAATAACAGTAAATTTATCATCGGTGACGTAACTTTTCTTTCGACTAATATAAATAAAATAAAAGAAATAGTACTGATGATATAACATATCCATGCAAAGTTGCTCAGCCACCCCCAGGTATTCCCTTTCACTAAAACAAGTGTGAAAAAGAAAATAGCCAAACTAGAAAGTACTAATCCAGTCCAATCGATTTTAGCAACTACTCGTTCCTCATTCTTAATAATTAACATAATGAAACATAAAACAATACCAATGGCACAAATCGGTATATTAACAAGGAATACCCATCTCCAACCTAGATGTTGTGTAATAACTCCTCCTAGTACAGGCCCTATGGCTGCAGATAATCCTTGTGTCACCCCTAAAATACCAAGCGCAACATGCCTTTTTGCTACTGGAACCGCCGAAACTCCAATTACCATACTTGTTGGAAACAAAATAGCAGCTCCTATACTTTGAATAAAACGAGAAAAAATAAGAAAATCGCCCGTATTTGCAAGCGCACATAATGCTGAACCAATGCCAAAAATTACTAACCCTATAATATATAATTTTGCTTTTCCAAAGATATCAGCGACCCGACCTAGTGGTATTGCTAATACCGCAATAGACATCGTATATACATTCAATATCCAGGACATTTTCTCCAACGATGCACTCACATCAGCCTGTATTGCTGGTAAAGCAATATTCATAATTGTCGTATCAATCATACACAAGAAAATTCCTAGACACATTAAAAATACGATTTTGATTCCTTTAGATTGTTCCATAATATTCCCCACTCACTTGTATTACTTTCCTTCTCTTTTTTCTTGTATTGTTAATTGCGCCAATTTATTTTTTAATGTTTCAACTTGTGCAGTATAACTTGCAATCCCAACATCAAAAGAAATCTCTTCCGCAAACGTAATAGCTTCTTTCCATTTTTCGTATTTTAAACGGAGATCTGTAACATACGCCTCTTTTCTCTCAATTTCCTCTTCAATCCACTTTCTAATAGTATTCGTATCGCTATAATCCCCAAAATACATGCGCATTAAAAAGTCAGAACGCAGAACCTCCTTCTCTACATCTGACTTCATATATTGATAAAACTCTTCTCTTCCTTCATCTGTTATGAAATACATTTTTTTATTCGGCTTACCTTCTTGCATCACAACCTCTTTTTTTATTTTCCCTTCCTTTTCTAGCTGTCTTAATGTCGGATAAATCATTCCAAAACTGCCATCAAAAAAATGAGAAAATACATCTTCAAAAACTATTTTTATATCATAACCAGATAATTCTTTTTCCATGAGTAACCCTAAAACAACATCTCTTCCTTTCAAGAAAATCACCTCATTCATTTTTATATAACCAACAACCATATAAACATTGTTAATATAATTATTGATTATATATTTTGTTTATTCGTTTGTAAAGTTTAACCATTAAAGTTTTTATAAGCTTTTTTGTTAAAATGTCAGCTACCTCCGCTAGTCTAATAGGAAAATCGTAGGTATTGTAATTTTTCCTCATACTTTATCTATAAGGTGCCTTCGTACACTTGACTTAGCCGACTTTGGCTACTATCATGAAATAAAATCTATACAGTATTCTGATGAAATGTATAAAATTGTATATAAAGATATTAATAGTCGATTGAACAAATCAATTTAGCTATGCTTCATTTGCAAGTTTATACAACTGAATAGATTTAAAGAATTTGAAATTTCGTGGGTGATCATTTGAAAATTTCAATTGAAGAAATAAGCCAAGAATTAGAAGAAGAGATTCTTATTAGGTGTTATGAGGTTGATGACGAAGTATACGAAATCATTGACAAGCTGACAACGGAAGACATCATTTTACTTGGACATCAAAACGATAGTATTCACCGCATTAAGCTCCATGATATCTATTATTTCGAGGCAGTTGAGGGAAAAGTGTTTATTTATTGCAAGGACAA
>Ga0209784_100102_pt1 | contig 99732 bp, 86 predicted proteins | sample AraplaCvi_mLB_r2_2_FD_184284 | JGI IMG/M metagenome (GOLD analysis project Ga0209784, IMG submission 184284) | Arabidopsis root microbial communities from North Carolina, USA - plate scrape CL_Cvi_mLB_r2 (SPAdes) (version 2) | ecosystem: Host-associated > Plants > Roots > Endosphere | place: USA...
CTTTTGAAGAAGGGTGCGCTGATTGGAAAAGGCAGGAGTGCAGAGGTCTATGAATGGGGAGAGTCTCAGGCACTAAAGCTGTATTATGAAGGGTATCGCCCGGAATGGGTGACTTATGAGGCGGAGATGGGCCGCATCGTTGCGGAAGCGGGGGTTCCCGCCCCTTCCGTCTTTGACATGGTGGATATTGATGGACGTACGGGGCTGGTGTATGAACGGATTACGGGCCCTTCGATGCTGCGTAAGGTGCAATCGACACCGTTTCAGCTAACGAAGTGCGCCCGGGATATGGCGCAACTCCAACATGTGACGCACAGCTGCACGACCAGCCTGCTGCCGCCGCAAAAAGAAAAGCTGGAGCACGCGATTCTCGATGCAAGCGGCATCCTGCAAGAAAAAGCGAAGGCCATATGCAAGGTGCTGGATTCCTTTCCGGAAGGCGATTCCATCTGCCATGGCGACTTTCACCCGGACAATGTGATCGTTGCGGAGAACGGATGCCGGGCAATTGACTGGAATAACGCCCATGTAGGTAACCCGCTATGCGACGTTGCCAGGACATTGCTCATGTTCCAATCGCCGTTTTACCCGGACGATCAGCCGGGCATCTTGGTGCTTCCGCTTCGGATGGCCCGCATGCTATGGCAGAAAGTATACCTGAACGAGTACTGCCGATTATCCCGTGCGAAGCTGGAGGATATCGACCGGTGGATGCTGCCCGTAGCGGCGGCCAGGCTGAGGGAGAATGTTCCCGGGGAAAGAGATTGGCTGCTCGGGTTGATTGATGACCGGCTCCGAGCTTATGCCTAATGAAATCGTGATTCCTGCGAGGGAGAGCGGCTTCCATATATAGGGTAAGTTCCCCGGTCGCCGCATCCGGATTCACATGCCTGTCTTCGCATCATATACCGCGGATGAGGTCCCCGTCCGGTAATAGGGGTAGCTCATATCCGTCTGGACCCGTTCAGCCGTCGCTGCATCGGTTAGCCTTTCGAGCACATAAAGGCCGAGATCAATGGACGAAGACACTCCGCTGCCTGTAAAGAGACGGCCGTCCTGTACAATGCGTGCTTGAACAACTTCCTTGCAGTAGGGTGTCAACAGCTCGTAAGCCGAAGCATTGGTGGTAGCCCGCTTGCCCTCCAGCAAGCCGGCCGCGCCCAGAAGCAGCGATCCGGTGCAGACGGATACGAGATGTTTGGCTTCCCGGGCGGTCTGCAGCCAAGTCAGCACATCGGGGTCGTATCTCAGCTCCCTCGTGGTAAAGCCGCCAGGCACGAAGACGAGATCGTATTCCGAAAGATCCGGTTTAACCCGGGATACGACATACCCCAATCCGCGATCATCGGTGATTTGCGTGCTTAGCGCGCAATAATCCCAGGATATATCCGCTTCGGGACGGATGCGGGCAAGCCGGGTCATGACTTCGGTGAAGCCGATCAGGTCCAGGGCCGTCATGCCATGGAATAGAATGAAAGCCATTTTCATCAAGAACACCTGCCTATAGTGATTTTTTAAAGCCGGCGCCGCCCGGCGGACCTGGAACGGAACGCCTTCGAATCGACGCACGATGAATCCGGTAATAGCCCATGGCCGACAGAGCGCTGAAAATCAGGTTGATCCCGATCAGCGCTTGGTAGCTGTTCGTAAGGTCATACAGGAATCCGCCGGAGAAGGAGCCGAGAACGGCGCCAGCCTGATGGAAAATAAGCAGCGTTCCGGCCTGCAATCCAACGGAGCGATGGCCCATGGCCTCGGCGGCTACCAGAATACCGCCCGGAATGGCGCCTAAATAGCTGGCTCCGAAGATGACCGAGAAGAGGATCGGAGAGGCGCTGAAGTGCAGATACAGCACCGTAAAGGCCACGATTCGAAATACGTACAGGAAGGACAAGGCCAAACTCCTCGACATCCGGTCCAGGAGGAAGGCAAACAGCAGCCCGCCTGTCAGCTCAAGCAAACCGAGAATACTCAGTGAGGACGTGAACATTACCGAACTGATCTGATGATGGCGATGGATGGCCATCAGGTGCATTTCAACCGTTCCCATGCCGAATCCGCATGTGAACAAAGCGAAGACCACCAGAAGTACGGTGCGACTGGTTACCATCTCCTTGGCGATCGGGAGGATCCGTGGCCTCCCAGCCGATGGGGGCGATTCAGCAGCGGAGGGGTCGGCTTCGTGCTCTTCGCGCTTTCGTTCTTTCATGATAAGCAAGGTGAGCGGTATAGATACAAGCGTGATCCATAAGGTGAAAGTGAATGCCGTTGTCCAATCGAGCCAGTCTCGGTTGCTGACAAATAGAGGCGTCAGTATGGCCAGGCCGAGCGAGCTCGCGCTGGTCATGATCATGAGTGCCTTCGCTTTATGGCGGCTGAACCAGCTTGTGACCACGACATAACCTGTACTTGCAGCCATGCCGGAGAGGCCGGAGAGCAGCCCGAGCCCCAGGAAGAATCCCGCCGGATGACGAAACGTAAGCACGGTCAGCATGGACATCACGCCAAACAGGGCGTTCAGGAGCATCATTTTTTTGGGACCGTATCGATCGGTCAACCATCCGCCGAGGGGAGAACAGATGGCGGCAACGGCAATGTTAACGGACCAGGTGAAGCTGATAAAGGTGAGGTCGACGCTTAAATCCCTTGCCATTTCGTACTGGTAATAAGACATGACAAACCGGCTGATGGCTGCAGCAAACCCTAGCATCCATAGAAATATGAGAATGACCCATGCATAACCCCGGTCTCTTTTCATCGCAACCCCGTCAACCCCTCTCCCGAGTCTTTACTTCCGCTACGTCTTGCAATAAGCTAATTTTAATCATGCAGTCGGAAATGAACAGGACAATTTAGAGCAACTGTATCAATACAGGGGGATAAGCGGGATGGACACGAAGCACGAACAAATTGTTGCCCATATGATCCGTGAAGTGGAGAGGGGCCATATCCGATCAGGTCATAAGCTGCCATCGGTCAGAGCCTTGGCCAAAATGTTCTCCTGCAGTCCCAATACGGTCGTTCGTGCGTATCAGACCTTGGAGCGCGATGATGTCATCTACCCGGTGCCCAAGAGTGGTTACTATCTCGTGGAGGGGAGGGGCCCAGCCTCTGCGCGGACGGAAAGCGGGCCGATTGATTTCGCTTCAACGACGCCCCGGGGCGATTTTTTGCCGTTTCAGGAGATGGAGCACTGCCTGCGTAAGGCGATCTCCTTATACAAGGAGGAGTTGTTCGGTTACACCGATCCACAGGGGATCTTTTCGTTAAGGAACGAACTGAGCAGGTATTTTCACGCGCAGCAAATATTTGCAAATCCAGATCAGATCGCTGTGGTGACCGGGGCTCAGCAGGCCTTCTCGATCCTGACGCGCATGCCTTTCCCGGGACAGGGGCGGGCGGTCCTGGTGGAGCAGCCGACGTATTTCGGTTTCTTGGCGGCGGCGCACGTTGCAGGCTGTCCGGTGATCGGCATCCATCGGGATGAGCATGGGATCGACCTGAAGGTGCTGGAGTCTTATTTTCGCAGCGGGCAGATCAAATTCTTCTATACGGTGCCGAGGTTCCTCAACCCGCTAGGCACCTCGTATTCGCTGGAGCAGAAGAGGCGTATTGCGGAGCTTGCCCGGCAGTACGATGTCTATATCGTGGAAGACGATTATCTGGCGGATCTGGAGGAGGATCCGAAGGCGGACCCGTTGTACGCACTGGATCAGTCAAGCCATGTCATCTATGTCAGAAGCTTCTCGAAGACGATCCTGCCAGGCATTCGAATGGGCGCCGTCCTTCTTCCGGATCGGCTGTTGGATCCATTTATTAGGCATAAAAACGCCGCAGACATATCGTCGCCGATCCTCTCCCAAGGCGCGCTTGAACTTTATATCAAGAGCGGCATGTACAAGCGCCATGCAGCCCGCATCCGGGAGCATTACCGGGAGAAGATGCGTTATGCCATCGAGGTATGTGCCCGTGTCTTCGGCAGCGGCATTCACTATACATGCCCCTCCTCCGGCGTGTTCATCACCATCCGGCTGCCCCAGTATGTAAAGGCATCCGCACTTCAGGATCGCTTGCTGCGGAGAGGTATCTCGGTTACGAACGTGGATCAACATCTGCTGCCGGAGAATCAGCGCAATGACCGGATTCGGTTATGTATCATCGGGGTGGAGAAACCCCGGATCGAGGCAGGAATGATTGTGATCGAGGAAGAAATACGGCGTTTAGAGCGGCGGATGAGGTAGAAGGAATGACGGATCAAGCTGGGCAGCAGCATGAGGAGAAGCATGGTAGCTTCCGGAATTAAGGATTATCATCGATTCCGTCACCGGGCAAAGACTAACTAACAAACAGGGGACCTATAGATCTCCTGTTTGTTTGCGAATCGGCACGAGGGTCCAATAGGTACCGCATCGCGACAACCATTCCAAGGTCCGTATTGGAACCAACGCATCCACAGTTGGCTGGTTATGATCTGGAAGAACACAATCCCCAGGGAAACGAGCGAGGACACAACATAAGTCGTCGGTGTGGTGTTCAGCATGAAGCGCTGAATACCTACCGGAAAGACGGTTTGCCCAATGTAGTCGGTAAGCGCCATGCGCCCGTATGCGTATGATAAGTACGGGGCATGAACCCTTGCCCAGGCCCATGCATAAGATGTAGTCACACAAAACCTGCTGCCTGGGAAAGGGCGTGGCTTCATATGGGAATTCATCTGACCGCGATTCACTGGGTTTACCTGGCGTTTATTGTATTGATCATGACGCTGTTGATCCGGCGGCGCGATACGACGCTGGTTTGCATTACCGGAATATTCGCGCTGGGCATCCTGGCAACGGAGACGCTGAGCGGCTCGGTCTCCGGTGTCTTCAATTCATTCATCTACGCGACCAAAGAGCTGATGGGCACGATCATGATTATTTCCATTATCGTGGCGATGAGCCGGGTCTTGATCAAGACGGGGATCAACGAGACGATGGTGGCCCCGTTAACCCGTTTTATCCGTACTCCGGCTATGGCTTACTGGGGCATCGGCATCATCATGATGGTCACCTCCTTTTTCTTCTGGCCGTCACCGGCGGTAGCGTTAATCGGGGCGGTCCTGCTTCCCGTTGCCATCCGGGTCGGCTTGCCTGCCCTGGGAGCAGCCGTGGCGATGAATCTGTTCGGGCACGGCATCGCGCTATCGGGGGATTATATCATTCAAGGCGCGCCTAAATTAACTGCCGATGCAGCCGGATTGCCTGTATCCAGCGTCATGGCCGCGAGTGTGCCGCTCGTGGTCGTGATGGGGCTGGTGACGACCGTGGCGGCATTTTGGATGATGAAGAGAGATCAGCATAATGGCAGCTGGAGGGATGGATTGGTCTCCATCAAAAGCACGGGAGACGCGCTGACCACGCGTACCGATGAGGATGATACCGTTGCAGCCGTTTCTCCCGGCATGAAAAAATGGCTGGCCATTGCGATCCTGCTCCTGTTCGCGGCAGACGTCGCGGCCATGTTCATCTTGAAGCTGCAAGGCGGAGACGCGACGGCCCTGGTAGGTGGCACGGCCGTCCTGATCCTCGGCATCATTGCGCTGGTCGCTCATCGCAACCGCGGCTTGGAGAAGGTCACCTCGTATTTGATCGAGGGCTTCATGTTCGGATTTAAGGTGTTCGGTCCCGTCATTCCCATTGCGGCTTTCTTCTATCTGGGGGATGCTGCGTTCAGCGATCTGTTCGGTAAAGTGCTTCCGGAAGCATCCCATGGGATCGTGAACGACCTGGGGGTTGCTCTTGCGAATGCGGTACCGCTGAACGGCGCCGTGGGTTCGGTGACGTTGACGATCACCGGTGCCATTACGGGTCTGGACGGTTCGGGCTTCTCCGGCATATCGCTCGCCGGCTCGATCGCGCAGCTGTTTGCCACGGCCATCGGCTCAGGGGCTGCTACCCTGACCGCGCTTGGCCAGGTGGCCGCCATTTGGGTAGGCGGCGGGACACTCATTCCATGGGCATTGATCCCGGCGGCCGCCATCTGCGGGGTCAGCCCGTTCGAGCTGGCAAGACGGAATCTGAAGCCGGTGCTGCTGGGCCTTGCCGTTACCACGGTTGTTGCGATGTTTCTGGTGTAAATGTAAGCAGACATAAAGAGCGCTGACTGTATCGTCAGCGCTCGTTTAATCTATTGAGGAGCCAAAGTCTGTGATCTTCATATGGACCTCGTACGTTATAGGAACATGACTAAACGTCTCATCCCAATGATCCTTTACCTTTCTCCATACTCCTGGATGTTTGATACGAAGTTTTTCGCCGAAGCCTCCAACGTCCACGTGATAGACATGCTGCATTTTGTCCAGCGCCTGCCCGATCTGTTTACGAGCCTCTTCTTCAAACTGCTGCTCCAATTCTCTCATATATTGCTCGGTAGTGGGAATCTCCGGAAAACTCCAATCCTCGATGAATCTGCCTTCCGAATGGATTTTAATATGAAAAGAGATGTCGTCTCCATGCACTTTTGGAATAATCGAACTGTGGGAATTTTTGGGCTCATAGGTGATGGAATGCCCATCTCCCGCCGTATAGGTTTTGAGCGCTCCTCCTACCACATCCTCCTTGATCCAGGAAATGCCTTCGACCTCATACTGACTTAATTCACCGATCCATTTTTTCGTGTTGCCGTTAAATATGGCGGCTCCCGAAAATTTATGCTCGCTTTGTGCAGTAACGACATTCTGTAACAGAAAACTTTTCCCGGACTGCATCGTGCTGTCGAGTTTGATCAGCGACATCGGAGGGAGGATTTTATTGGAACGATATCGATTATCCACGAGCCCTGTTAAGTAGAAAGCCGGGATTTCCCCGGGCTCCGTCGAACTTAATGCTTCCAGCGCACTCCGATGGCTTACCACGATTAGGCAGCTGGGGCGAATATCATTATCGCGGAGTATAAAGTCTAACACTTGTTCAAGACTGTATTTGCGGGCGAGTTCGCTTGAAATCACGATGACCTTAAGATGGTGGCCGATTAGCGGTCGGTCTCTTCGCAGTGAAAATTGGCGAAAGATCTGAATAAGGGAATCTCCCGTTAATTGTTCATTCAGATAGGCCTTGCTTGGCGATGATGGAGCGGAGCCGCTTTGTTTCTCGTTCTTCCCTGCAATGGGGGGCACAATCTGAACCGTAGCCGTCAGCACTTTCCTTTTGGGATAGGAGGCCCCTTGTTGATTGATATTCTGTTCGAACTTCGATTCTTTGGCTACATCCAGCCCTAACCCGACGTAAACGCTGAGATCCTCAATCTCATTGCTGCTCCAGCATCCTGTTGTAAAAAGCAGCAAAACGGTGACTGACAACATTGACATATACCTGATATGCCTGTTCAATTCGGCTTCACCCCCTTCTTACGGGCGATGCTGATCAACAGAAGAATGAGCGGAAGCGCGCCAAATAAATAGATGGATATGTTGCCAACGGTATCTCCCAATTTGAACGTTTCCGTTACATCCTTCGGAATCATCGCGATGAGGAAGATTATAGGCAGCAGAATAAAGAGAATCGGCCGTATGTTTTTCTTCAACAGCTGAGACCAGCCGATTGATGCAGCGTAATGCGTGATCGTAAAGGTTGAAAATATTTGCATAATCCAGATGACAAGCAGAAGGGATTCAAAGCGCTCGAATATCAAGCCCTGCATTTCGAAACTTCGCATTAAGTCCAACGTGGGCCAAGTTCTCTTCTGCACGCCGTGGATAGAGAGTCCGCCTATGACCATGATGACGGTGATCAAATAGATGACCATGGGGACCGTGATACCTACGATCATGGCTTTGGTTCCTTTTTTGGGAGAGTTCATGAATGCCATGGCAACGAACATGATCTCGTAACCCGTAAACGATAGCAGCGACGGTTTAACCCCTTTCAGCACAGGCATAAACCCTGAGCCCAGCACCGGTCTTAAATTGTTGATATCAAATATTTTAATGCTGAGCAAAATCGCAATGACGAAGAACACAAGCGTAATCGGGAGAATAATCTCATACATCCTCGCGATGCAGTTGATCCCCCCCAAGGTTAAATACAGACCGATCCACATAAAGGTCATGATGATCGCCCAAACGGGCGTGCCCTCCAGCAGGTATAACCCGGTTACCTCGGCCATCACCCTGATTTCAAATGCGGAAATGATAACAAAATAACCGATAAATAGCAGACTCAAAACGAAAGCCAGCCCTTTCCCGGTAATTTCGGGTACAAATTGAAACCACGTTTTTCCTTGAAATCGGCGGCATAATGCAATGACGATGAATCCTGCCAGCAAGATAATGAAAGCCGAAATGAGAATGGAGATCCACACGTCCGGCGTTTTGGCGGCCTCTACCGTTGTTCGTGGAAGCGTCAGGACGCCGGCCCCCAGCATGTAGTTGATGATCATGACGGCAGCCTGGGCAGTGGTAATCTGGTCATTTGGGTTGATATTGGAGCTGCTCATGGTCTTGGCCTCGTTTCATGCTTGAATTCATTAATTTCTGCGGTCGGGTTCATTCGGCTTGAGCATATAAGGACGCTTCTTCATCACCTTTAATGGAAATCGGATGAGGAAATCCTTCATGTCGCTAATACTGTACGGAACCATCGGACTTGCATAGGGTACGCCGAAGCTCTTCAGTCGGACTAAGTGGCTGCAGAGGAGAAGGAAGAACATCACGACTCCGAACAGCCCGAGCACGGCTGCAAATAACATCGCGGTAAACCGGAGGACGCGCAATGTGATCCCGGCACTGTAGACTGGGATCGTGAAAGAGGAGATTGCGGTCACGGCCACGACAATGACGAGGAATGGACTGACGATTCCGGCTTTTACGGCAGCGTCTCCGATGATCAAACCGCCTACGATGCCCATCGCGGGTCCGATGGGTTTCGGCAGCCTGATCCCGGCCTCTCGCAATATTTCAATGGCGATCTCCATGATGAGCGCTTCAATGATGGAGGGAAAAGGAACGCCTTGCCTGGTTCCGATGATCGTCAATGCCAGCTTGGTCGGAATAAGCCCGGGATGAAACGAAATGAACGAAATGTACAGTGCCGGGGCTAGAAGCGCTATGATGGCCGAGAGAATGCGCAATAAGCGGACAAAGGATCCCGAAATCCATCTTTCGTAGTAGTCCTCCGGAGATTGCAGCAGCATACTGAACGTGACAGGCACGATAAGGGCATACGGCGTGCCGTCGAGCAGGATGGCTACCCGTCCCTCAAGTAAAGCGCCGATCACCCTATCGGGTCTTTCGGTGTTTTGTATTTGCTGAAAGGGACTCATGACGCTATCTTCGATTAATTGTTCGATATAACCCGATTCTAGAGGGTCGTCGATCTCCATCTTTTGGATTCTCGTAACAACTTCATCGACCAAACGGGGATTCGCGATATCCTTCATATAAGCGATGACCAGATCTTTTTTCACCCGGCTTCCCACCTCAAAACGGGTAAGTTGAAGGCTTTCGTTCTTCCCGTGAAGTCTTAGCAGGCCCGTATTGTCCGCCAATCTCTCGGTAAATCCGATTCGAGGACCCCGCAGGAGAGCTTCGGATAGAGGCTCTTCTACATTCCGGCTCTTTCCCTTGGCAGACCCAACCAGAAAGGCTCCTTGCATTCCATCTATAATCAAGCCGGTTGTGCCTGCTAGAACAGCTTGTACAAGCTCTAATAATCCACGGGTATGCTTAATTTCGCTAACAGGAAGCATCTGACTGCTGATATAGCCTTTAATGGTATCGCTTTGATTAAAGTTATCCAGCTCTGCTTCCGGGACCCCTTCGAACATAAGGGGCCTGATGAGATGGGTGTCGATAAGATCGCTGTCCAGCAATCCGTCCACATATACGATAACTGCCCGGGTCCCCGTGCCCCGAATCGTAAATTCCCTGAACTCCACATCCGCATTGTCACCGATTGCTTTGCGGACTGAAGTTAGATCCTCATCATAAAGCCCGATGATGTGAGCTTGGGGAGAAACGCCATCCTCCCTGACGGGGGGAGCGGGTTTATTCGGCTTCAGGGAAAAACTCGAATTTACAGCCTTTCGGCACCAATTGGAGAACACCATCATCAGAACGGGGACAAGACAGAGCAGAAAGGCCTGGGCCCACATCGTCCACTTCGGAATATAAGATACGATCAATGACCACAACGAACATCACCCCGCGATCCATAACAATAGGTATAATGTGAACCAAGAGTATTGTTACCCGAGTCGCTCTTGAAAATTCCGGTATTTTCAATATTAGAGAAGGGGACCCACGGGTCTGCCTTCCTATGATGACGAATTGTGCTGGTAAACGGGATACGCCAAAAAAGGCATCCCCCAGGCCGCTGACCTGATGGGATGCCCTTATGATGCGAGTTAAGCTGAAGCTCTTACTTCTTCGATATCGAGAACGGCAGTTCCTCCGCACTGTAATGGCGGTAGCTTGGAGCCAATCCAAGACGGAAATCGAGGGTTTTGCCTGCCAGAATATCCTCATGCGTAATGTACAGTTTGGTGTAATCCTGTCCTTCCAATTGCACGTTCGCCACGAAATTGGACTGCGGATTGTTGTTGTCGGTATGAATCAACATCTGTTTGCCGTTTGGCAGCTCAATGCTCACGCTGTCGAACAGCGGGATGCCGAGCACATATTCATTGCTGCCCGGACATACCGGATAGAAGCCCATGGAACTGAACACGTACCATCCGGACATGCTGCCGTTATCCTCGTCGCCCGGGAAGCCGTCAAAGCCGCTGTTGAACAGGTTCGACATCAGCTGTTTGAGGATCACCTGGGATGATGCAGGCTGCCCTACATAGTTGAACAGATAAGGAATATGGAAGCTCGGCTGGTTGGAAATCGCCAGCTGACCATAATCGATGGCGGCCATCTCGCTCATCTCATGAATTTCAAAGCCGTAGCCCCTCACGTCGAAGTCTGGCGCTTTGTTGCACAATTCGGTAATTTTGTCGAAAAAGCGTTCTTTCGAACCATATGCTTCGATCAAGCCTTGGAAATCCTGGAATACGGCAAAGCTGGTTTGCCAAGCGCTTCCCTCGGCATAATCAAGCCCCCAGCTCGTGTCGTTGAAATTTGGACGGAACTGACCGTCCTGATCCTTGGCCCGCATGAAGCCGGTCTCCTCATCAAAAATATTCCGATAGTTGAGCGCGCTTTGTCGGTACTGCGCGGCTATGTCCGACCTGCCCAACACATCGGCCACGCGGCTGATGCAGTAGTCGCTGTATGCGTAATCCAGCGTGTGGTTTACGCTCTCATGATAGCTGCTCGGAACGTAACCGTACTTGATGTAGTCCAGCGTTCCTTGACGTCCATAGCAATTCTGTCCGCTCTGCGTGGTGGCTGCGGTCAGCATGGCCTCCAGCAGTTCCGGCAGCAGATGCCGGGCCAGTCCCTTAGCCGCCGCATCCGCGATGACTGCGTCAATAAGCGTGCCTGGCATCAGTCCGCGCTCATCGGGGGACAGCCATTTTGGCAGGAAGCCGGTCTCACGATAAGAATTCAGGAAGCCTTCCAGCATTTCCTCATATTCCTTCGGCGCAATGATGGAATAGAGCGGATATACGGTTTTGTAAGTATCCCAGAAGCCGTTATTGGTATAGAGCACGCCCTTCTTGACGGATCGGGCCGTTGTGTCGTAATGAACTGGCTCCATATTGGCATCAAGCTCATAGAATTTTTGCGGGAACAAGAACATACGGTAAAGGCAGGTATAGAATGTGCGCATATATTCCTCGTTCGGGTGAGTGACCCGGATTTTGTTCAGGTAATGATTCCAGGCTTCCGCCGCCAATTCTTTCTGTTCGTCCAAGGTTGTGTCGAGCTCGCGCGTCAGATTAAGCTCCGCTTGCTCCTGGCTGATAAAAGAAGTCGCCAGCTTAACATCCAAGGTGCCCCTTTCACAGTCTTTGAAGCGAATGACGACATGCTGGTCCGCATTGACGAAAGCGACCTCCGGGAAGAACTGGCCTTCGGCGTCGTAGTAACCGGTCGCAGAGAGATCCATGTCCTTGCTGAAGCTCATGGCCACGTACATGCGGAATTCTTTATCGTGACAGTCTGCGAAGTTGCTGACGTAGCCGGTGATTCGGCGCTGGGCTGCATCCACCTGAAACTCGCTCTGGTTATGGACGTTAAGCACGAGGCCAGCCTGCTGCCCGGAATTGTATTTGATGCGCAGCGACGCTCCATAGCAGCTCGGCACCAGCTCCGTGGTGATGTTGTAGCGCTGCTGCTTCACTTTGAGATAATGAGGCTTGAATATCGCTTCCTCCGGCCGATAGGAGCTTTGGCAGGTGAAGACGGAGCCCCTGATTTTGTCGTCTGCGATCGGAGTCATCAGGAAGTGAGCGAAGTCGCCCATCCACGGACTCGGCTGGTGCGTCAGGCGAATGCCTTGGAAGATACGGTCATTGGGGTTGAAGAACCAGCTTCCTTCGTTTTTGGTCTGCACGACATAGTGGTTCATACCGAACGGCACACCCGTGTAAGGGAGTGCATTCCCGTTGGAAAAGGTATATTGATTGTTGGTGCCCTGTCTGGTATCGACATAGTTCAGCATGTAAAAGTCTCCTTTGTTATTGAGGAATAGGCGGATTATAACTTCTTCACGGTCTGGCGTTCCATGAGCCGAACGGGAATCACCACATTCTCAAGAGGGTGTTCCAGAGGGTGCTCTATGAGGGATATGAGGTTCCGTGCAGCCTGATATCCCATCTGTCCAAAGTCCTGCGATATGGTGGTCAACTTGGGTTCAACGAAGCTCGCGAGATGAATGTCGTCAAAACCGACCACGGAGAAATCGTCCGGAACGGACAAGCCCAACTCCTTGGCGATTTGAATGATCTCGATCGCAATGAGGTCATTCTCTGCCACAATCCCCGTAATTCCTTGGTTCACGACGGACTGAATAAACTGTATATAGTATTCTCTGCCGTTGTCGTGGTCATGGGTTAAGTAACGGTCGGTCAAGTCATTGACGCTGTAATCGATCAGGCTGTTATCATACAGAGCCTTCAAGTAACCGAAGTACCGCTCCCGAATGGAAGAGGAATTCTCTACCTTCAAGGAGGAGATAAAAGCGATTTTTTTGTGATTGTTCTCGATCAGATGTTTGGAGGCTTGGTATCCGCCGCCAAAGTTATCGGAGACGACCGACAGGAAGGGGATGCCTTCAATGCACTTGTCCATCGTCACAAGCGGGTATTTTGCCAGGTAATATTGATACAGAATGCCAAGATCCGAGATGCTGCTTATCGGGTATAGGATCAATCCGGAATGGGCGCTTTGAAGCGCAGACTCCAACAGCTTGCGCTGCCCGACAATCGTGTTGGACTGGATGTTCAAGCTATAGTCGGTCGTTGCGAGATATTCATTGATGCCTTTCTCGTAGTCGCCGAGTCCCGGATTATGGGCGAACGGGAGAATCAGCAGAATCTCTTTGCCAGTCTTGCTCAATGGACGGTGATCAGCCCTAGCGTCGCTCACGAAGCTCCCCTTGCCCTGGATCCGGTAAATCAGCTTGGCATTCTCCAGTTCGTTCAGCGCTCTCTTCGATGTAATCCGGCTGACCTTATATTCCTTCGAAATCTCGGCTTCGGTCGGAAGCTGGTCTCCAGCCTGAAGCTCCCCGGATTCAATCTTGGCTGTTAGAGTGTTGACGATATGTTGATATAGTGGAATTTGTTCCACATGAAATCACCTCGCTAAATTTGATATATCATTTTGTGGGGCGAATGTCAAAGTTTAAAAGATGTATTTGAATAAGAAGATACGGTTGTTATGTTTGGACATATGGAAAGGCTGGAGGGGAGATTTCCGATATATGTCAGATAAATTATTAAAGAAGGGTTGTTATTATAGTGATATCCCCCCTGGTTCTACTTCGGAATGAAACGTCCGCCGATCCGCTAAATAGAGATGATGAGCACTGAAATATCGATCAAATGGTATGTCTTTTGATCGATAATTAGGACTATTTGATATATCAAGTATGAAGCTGTGCGTATTCAGCGGGTTGGACCAGCTCCGGCACATTTATTATTCCCATAATCCTGCTGACCCTTGGCATATCGCATCTTGGCAGCCTTGATGCTGGCTGGTATCAGCTTTATGCACATGATTTGACAGCTTATCAATTGAGTGATAGATTGACTGTGATTACGATAGAGGAGGTCAATGGGATCAATGAAGCAATTGGGATTTCATCAGGAGAACCGGTTAGCCATGCTGTCATGGATTCGGATCACCCGGTTTCAGCAGATCGGCAATCACATCTCGAATGAGTTCTTGCAGCCTTTCTGCATTACCGTTGCCCAATTCGACGTGCTGATCCAGGTCATGGCCCACCAACCTCTATCTCAGCAGGAGCTGGCCGAATATCTGTCCATCAGCGGCGGCGGCGTTTCCCACATGGTGAAGCGGCTGGAGAAGCTCGGCCTGATTGTCCGCAAGCAGGATTGGAAGGTGAAGTACATCTCGCTAACCGAGAAGGGACAAGCCTTGCTGGAAGAAATTATCCCGCTGCTGTCGGATTTTCAAACCTCCATGTTTGATATTTTGGATGACCAAGAATTACAGCAGCTTTACAAGACCATGAGAAAGCTCCATCAGTATAACTTAAAGAAGAAGTCGGCAAACCCTCGGATTCGCGTCGAAGAAGAGTAGCGGAGAGGAACCATCACTGCTCTTATAGCGATACCCGGATGGGCGATCAGCCATGATAAGGAGTCCCCTTAAGAGCGGATTCCTTTTTTTGCGTGGAAGGGTACTCCCTCCTTAAGAATGAGACACAAATTTAGATATACAAGTCGGGAACAAACGTTCTATAATGGAAAGGGATGATTATGATCTGTACGGGAGGGTGTTATAGTTGAAGAAGAGCGCGCTGTTGGTCATTGATGTGCAGAATGAGATGTTTCAAGTAAATGATCCGGTGTACGAAGGAGATCGATTGCTTCACAATCTCAAGCAGCTGATCGCAAAAGCCAGAAGCGGCGGCATTCCTGTTATTTACATACAGCATAATGACGAAGGGTTGATGGCAGGTTCGGAGGTGTGGAAGATTAATTCAGAGATCACGCCTGCGATGTATGTCGGATACCGTCATTCAGAAGACAAGACCGGATTCCTTCTACCATACGACGCTTGAGGAGGAATTGAAGAGGCAGGGCATCGAGCGTGTAATCCTTGCGGGCATGCAGAGCGAATTATGCGTGGATACAACCTGCCGGAGAGCATCCAGTTTGGGTTATGATGTCACGCTGGTGTCCGATGCCCACAGCACCTGGAACAATTCGGCGTTAACGGCGCAGCAGATCATCGATCATGTGAATGCAACGCTAAGATGGTTTGCGGACATCAAGACAACGGAAGAAGTCCTTTGTACAGAAGAAGCCGGCGCGTAAACGCCGGCTTTTTATTTGAAGTTAGAGTATGCCTTCGGGCACTTTTCCCTCCCAGCAAGCCTGAGCGGCCAGTCCAAGGATTTGACCGATGACGGCGGCCGTGTCCATGATGCTGATCGGTGCTTCGATAAGGCCGGGCTTTACGCCTGGGCCCGTAATTCCCCAAGTAATGGTCATATCCAGGGGGTGCTCACTTCCGTGATCGTTAGGATGTGCGCCTCCTCCGCCGTGATCCGTGACCGTAAGGATCCAGGTGTCTTCCAGCAGCCGCTGATCATCGAGTGCTTTGACTATCATGCCTACGTACTGATCGGTTACGGCAATTTGCTCCAGCTGCTGATCCGTAGCGAATCCGTGCTTGTGGCCGGCGCCGTCGGGGTGATCCAACTGAATGAACATCAGCTTGAAATCGGGCTGTTGATGAATATAATCGACGATGGCCTCCGCCAGCTCGGGGTCCGGTTTGGATTCCATATGAACGTTAATCGTATTCTCAATGATTCCCGTGTTGATCGGTGCCCAGCAGCTGAATGCAGACAAGGGGGCATCCGGCCATTGCCGGCGAGCCAGCTTGAACAGCGAGGCATAGGGGAAGTCCTCCGGAATCCTGCCGTGGATCGCCCGGTCATTATCAAGACCATGCTGGTCTGGTTTTACGCCGTATAACAACGAGCCCCAACATTCGGCGCTAATGCTCGGATATACGGTCTGAGCATCGTAAGAGTATGCTCCTTCCTTCAGCAGAGCGTGAATATGCGGAGCATCCGCGTTTTGAATGAACCCCCCTGCTCCATCAATTCCAAGAATAACGACACGGTTAGCCATCGATAGATCCTCCTCGGTATGAACATTTTGACCTTCGTGAATTCATGCTAGCCGGTTCCTACCCCCATAGGGCAATCGTGATGATGCCTATCGTGATAAACGCTGACATGACGATTCGCCGCCAGCCTTGCTGTTCGCGCAGCACGATGATGCCCAGCACGGTGCCGAACACCGTGCTGATTTCACGGACCGGCGCAATGTGCGCAAGCGGGGTGAACCGCATGGCAAACAGGAACAGCAAGTATGAACCCGGTGCCAGAATGGAGCCCAGCAGAATCGTGCGCCAGTTCACCGACCATTCCCGTTTCAGCTGCCTGGACAGCGCCACGGGAATGACCAGGGCGACGAAGTAACTGATGTTGGATAACTGGATCAGCGAGACGGGGGAGACCCCTGCATCCAGAATGGCTTTGTCGGTCAGGGTATATCCCGAAATGCAAAGCCCGACCAGACAAGCATATAGCAAGGCTTGGGGGTTTACGCTGGATTGGCCCCTGAGCCTCAAACCCGATAAAGCAAACAGCGAAAAAATGATAAGACTCAGCCCCATGTAGCCTGCCGTGCTTAATTGTTCATGAAACAACACGAGGCTGCACAGCGAAGTCAACATGGCGCCAAGCCCCCGCATGAACGGATACACTTGTGACATGTCGCCATGGGTATAGGCTTTGGAAAGCAGCGTAATATAGCAGCCTTGAATGGTCATGGACAGCAGCATCAGACCGTAAACGGGCAGTTCCAGCCGCAGCCCCGACATCTCCACGATAAAATAAGGCATCAGAAAGACCAACGTGACGGAGTGGATGCACCATAAAAATACCGATTTATGAATGCTTCGCTTTGTAAACAGATTCCAAAGGGCATGGGTCAGTCCGGAAGACAGCACCAGCAGCAGTGACAGCAGCTCCATCGGCTATTGTCCAATGAGCACTTCGATGCCGCGGGCGGACAGATTATCCATCCATTCCCGTGAACATCCTTGATCCGTGATGACCATGGAGATATCATCCAGCTTGGCGAGCTTCGAGAACGTGGTTACCCCAAGCTTTGTATGGTCCGCGAGAACAATGCCTTCCTCCGCACGCGCAAGCATGTTTCGCGAGATGAATGCTTCGTCCAGATCATAATCGGTAATGCCATCGGTTAACGAGATCCCGCCAACCGAGATAAACGCTTTATTTACCTTGAACTGCTTCAGCAGCATTTCGGTAAGAGGTCCGGTAGACGCCTGTTTGGCCCGGTCCATATCTCCGCCGATAAAAATAATCCTCCCCTGAAACATCTCCATCGCGAGGTTCAATATAGGCAGCGAATGGGTGATGACCGTAACATGAGGCCGGTCCTTAAGATAGCGCATGACCTCAATCGTGGTCGTCCCGTTATCAAGCAGAACGGTTTCGCCATCCTTGACAAGGGAGGCGGCGAGTTTGCCGATAGCGGCTTTTTCTTCCGCGCATGTCTGGGAACGGCTGTTGAAGGACGGCTCGATATGCCCGGAACGCGATTTGACGGCGCCGCCGTAAACCTTGCGCAGCTGGCCCTCTTTCTCTAACCGGTCCAAATCCCTCCGGATCGTTTCGGCGGATACGTCCAGCTGCTCTGCCAAGGCGTGGACTTTCACCTTGCCTTCAAGCTCCAATTGATTCAAAATCTTCCCTCTGCGCTCCTCATAGGTTACGGACATAAATGCATTCGCCTCCATGTGATATATGACTGATGATGACCGAAGTTGTGGATTTGATCTTATATTAGGATGGATAATTGACAATGTCAACAAAAATCATTGACTTCGGGGCATTCCCTCCTCTAATATACACATAAAACCACAACAACCAACATGAAAACCACATGTCCAAGTAAAAGGAGGCAATGTGCGATGAAGCCGATTCTTCGATTCGGAGACGATCATACCTTCAAGATCGTGCAGTTTACAGATATTCATTGGAAGAATGGGGAGCCGGAGGATCTGATGAGCCGGCGCTGCATGGAGACGGTGCTCGACCTGGAGCAGCCCGATCTGGTGGTGTTTACGGGTGATCTTATTTATTCCGGCGAAGCCGACACCGGTTATAGAAAGTGCCAGGATCCGGCGCAGGCCTTCAAGGATGCCGTGTCTGCGGTGGAGTCCCGCGGAATCCGCTGGGCCTTCGTATTCGGGAACCACGATACGGAGGGTGAGATCACGCGCGAAGAGCTAATGGATGTCGCCATGCAGCACGCTTATAATTGCGCAGAGCACGGCTCGCCGGATATTCATGGCGTAGGGAATTATACGCTGCCTTTATACGGAAGTAACGGGGAAGAGACGGCGGCCGTTTTGTACTTCTTCGACTCAGGGAGAGAATCTGAACACCCTGCCGTTCCGGGGTACGATTGGATCCGGCGCGACCAGATCCGGTGGTATGAAATGGCGTCCCGGGCATACAGCGCCAAGCATCAGGGGAGCCCGCTGCCTTCATTGGCTTTTCTCCATATCCCGCTGCCGGAGTATCGCGAGGTGTGGGATCGGAGGACGTGTTATGGCAGCAAGTTTGAGAAGGTGTGTTGTCCGGAGGTGAACACCGGACTGTTCGCGGCGATGCTCGAGCGAGGGGATGTGATGGGCACGTTCGCAGGACATGATCACATCAATGATTATTGGGGCGAACTGCACGGCATCCGCCTTTGTTACGGCAGAGCGACCGGGTATGGCACATATGGCCGCGAAGGCATGCTCCGGGGGGCAAGGGTCATTCGCCTGCATGAAGGACAGCGGCAGTTCGACACCTGGATCACGCTGAGCGACGGCTCGCAGATCCGGGAGCAGGAGAAGCATGAACCCGGGACGTCTGACTGATACACAACACGCCAGCAGTAACAAACACACCTCTTATGAACATGGCGGTTATGAACCCGGCCATCTCGTGAGAGGTGTGTTTGTTTGCATTATTTTCCCTGTCCGTTCGTAAGCATGCGCAGCAGCAGCTCCGCTCTAGGAGGCGCATAGCTCGGATCCTCCTGGGACCTTAGCGTCATTAATCCCGACAGCACGGATAAATAACAGGCCGCCAGTTCTCTCAGATCGCCAGCCGCGATCTCTCCTGCCTGCTGTCCGGCTTCGAACAGCGGCATGAGCTGATCCACGAAGGCATGGATGGAATAGCTCTCGATAATCCGTCTGGCCTCTTCCGGCACGCCATCCGAGGTGCGTGCTTGTTGAATCAGCATGAAGTGCGAATTATCGTCCTCTTGAAGAATCATGGAGGTCAGCAATGTAATTTTCTCAAGAGGGGTACCGGGCACGTCATAGATGTCGGAGAGCGCGTGCCGTGCCTCATCCATTGACCATTGTACGAGCGTAATGAACAACTCGTCTTTGGATTTGAAGTAATGATAAAGCAGGCCGTGACTGACCCCGGCTTCGCCGGCGATCATGCTCATTTTGGTTCCGAAAATACCTCTTTTTGAGAATACTTTGATGGCTGCTCGCATGATTTGTTCTTTTCGTTCGTCGCGTATTTGATGCAGTTGTTCTTCATTTAACGGGGCCATTTCTTGTCAATCCCTCACCATGGTATTCTCTTGCTGATATCCACAATAACGCATTTGGATTATTCGGGCAATCCCATGGTTAAGGGCAGGAATTCCGTATTGAAAGCGGGGATGATCTGCTCCAATAGCTCCTCCAGCGGCACGCCGGCCTCTTCCAGCACTTGATGGAGCCAAGCGTTACCCTGTCCGGAACGATCCGCATTCACGATGGCGGTGATGCTTTCAGCATTAAACAAATCATGGGGCGAAGCGAGCAGGCCCGTGACCATCATGTACTGCTCAAATACGGCCATATCGTGATGGCTGTAAGCCAGTTCCTGGCATATGTCGAACAGCCTCTGGGCAAAAGAAAACCCTTGGGCGGACAAGCGGCCTTCGTATTTCACGCCTGCCCATCTTAGATCAGCCCCTGCACTAAGCCACCATGCAGGTTCTATGGCGGATTGAATCTCCTGAAGGACCGAACGTTCGAATCCCTGTTCAAGCAGGACTCCTTCCTGATTAGACTGCAAGCAGCGGTCCAGCGTATCTGCCTGGATGGCCGCCACCGTCATGCCTTGGCCGAATATCGGATCGAAGCTGCAGAAGGCATCGCCAAGCACTAGAAGACCGGAGGGCCAGTCCTCCATCTCCTCGAAATGCTGTCTCACGCACTCTTCGATCCGGTATCCTCGCGGACTTGAGACAGGCTCCAGCTGCTCGAGCAGGTTTCCGATGCCGGGTCCGAATAGATCTTGGGCTTCCTGATTGTACAGATCGCTTTCGGTTGTCGGATAAGACGCTCCTCCCGCTCGATACAGCACGATTTCCGCGAGCTGATTCTCGATCGGATTGAAGACGGCCGTGCCGATGCCGAGGGCGGGGTCTCCTTCGTTCACGATGGTGCTCCACGCCGCATGGATTTCCTCAGGCACCTTATAATGCCGCGTGCTGTAGCCAAGAGAGATGTGCAGCTGTTCAGCCTCCAGTATCGCATAACCGAGGTCCTGCAGCCAATCAGCCAGCTTGGACCCGCGACCGCTTGCATCCACGACGATATCCGCATTCATATGAAAGAGTGCCGGCTCCTTGACGTTCCTGTCCCGGAACACAACGCCGGTAACGGCCTTCTTGTCGGCGTCAAACAGCAATTGTTGCGCCGTCAGTTTCGGTAAGAGAGTAACGTTTGGCAGTTTAGCCACTCTGCTGCGCAGGGTCCACTCCAGTAGGGATCGGCTGCATCCCGCATTAGGCTCATCGGGCAGTTCCAGCGTGCCGAAACGGTTGGTCATTTTAACGGACTTTTGCGCTCGGGGGTGAGCACCCTGCTGAAGCAGTTCCTCGGTAATGCCGGGGAACCATCGTTCAACGATCATTTTGCCGCGTTCAAGAAAACGGTGGGGATGATAAGCCTGCGGCGTACCGGCTCGATTCTCCGGACCTGCCGGAAATTCATCCCGATCGGCGATGACCACCTCCTCATAATGCCTCGATAACACGTTGGCAGTGAATAGTCCGGCTATGCCTCCGCCAAGAATCAGCGCTTTTCCTTTGGAATTCATTTGACTACCTCCAATGTAGATTGATTTAGTCAGTCAATCCTAAACGAAAAAAATACCATCTGGTTTTCTGACTTGACGAAGGTGACGGACTGATCGGGAGTGAACCGCCTAAGAATTAACGAGAAGTTGGAGTTCTTTTCGTCTCCCTAAAATATGATTGATTCAATCAGTCAATAATAAGATAAAGGGATTTCCTGGATATGTCAATGACGTTTTATGTCAAAGAAGCGTGAATTGCCTATAACTCCCCTTGTGTTCCCCTTGGAATTTTGGGACAATAAGGAGTGGACTATGAATAGAAAGAGGACCAATCAATGAACAAACCATCCATTTATGGATTAACATTAGATCAGTTGACGGCTTGGCTAGGCGAGCGTGGACATAAGAAATTTCGGGCAACGCAGGTGTGGGAATGGCTGTATCGGAAGCGGGTTACGTCTTTTTCCGATATGACGGATGTGCATCCGGAATGTCTGCACCTGCTCGAGGAACATTATACGATCCTGACCTTGGAGGAGCATACCAAGCAGGAATCTCTGGACGGCACGGTTAAGTTTCTGTTCAAGCTGGTGGACGGCAACCTGATCGAGACCGTATTGATGCGGCATAAATTCGGATTGTCGGTGTGCGTGACCACACAGGTCGGGTGCAATATCGGCTGCAGCTTCTGTGCCAGCGGGTTGCTGAAGAAGAGCCGGGATTTGTCCGCAGCGGAAATCGTGGAGCAGGTCATGCAGGTTCAGCTTCACTTGGATCAGAGAGGCAGCAGCGAACGGGTCAGCCATCTCGTCGTAATGGGGATCGGGGAGCCGTTTGACAATTATGAGAACATGTCGGATTTCATCCGCGTGATCAAGGATCATAAAGGGCTTGCGATTGGCCCTCGTCATATTACGGTATCGACCAGCGGGCTGGCTAACAAAATCGTCGAGTTCGCGGACAGCGATTTGGGCGTGAACCTCGCCATTTCCCTGCATGCGCCGAACGACGAGATCCGGACCCGCATCATGAAGATCAACAAAGCGATTCCGATCGAGAAGCTGATGGCCGCGATTGATTACTATTTGGAAAAGACAAATCGCCGCATCACCCTGGAGTACATTCTGCTGAAGGATGTGAACGATCAGCGGGAGCATGCGCTCGAGCTGGCCGAGCTCGTGGGCGAGCGCCGCAATCTGGCGAACGTGAACCTCATTCCGTACAACCCGGTGGATGAGCACAGCCAGTACCAGCGCAGCACCAAAGAATCGATCACCGCATTTTACGATACCTTAAAGAAACAGGGCATCAGCTGCAGCGTGCGGCTGGAGCATGGCACGGATATCGACGCAGCCTGCGGACAGCTGCGCAGCAAGCAGATCAAGAAGGCTCAGTAACAAGCAGACAACGGCATCTCTTGGAGGCATTACCAACGCACCATAAGTTGCCGAGAAGTAAGGGCGTATCCATTCGTATGGGTATGCTCTTCTTAAATTGGGGCCGGTAGGTGGCCTATACGAATCCATCGCGAGAGGAATGAGCAGAAATGCCGGAGATTCATCCAATCATCAAAAAGCTGCAGTACAAGGACCTCGGCCAGCCGGTTCTGATGCTTAACGCACCGCAGGCCTATCATGAGGTCATCAGTTCCCTGCAGGGAGATGTTCATACGGAGCCTGTGCAAGCACCTTACGACTTCGTGCAGGCCTTTGGGACAAGCAATGAAGAATTGCGGCGGCTGGCCGAGATTGCAGCCGGCTCCGTGGCGGATAACGGCCTGCTCTGGCTGTGTTACCCCAAGAAGACGTCCAAGACGTACAAGAACTCCGATTGCAGCCGGGAGAGCGTTACGGGCATCCTTGCCGACGAAGGCTACGAGCCCGTTCGGCAGATCGCCATCGACGAGGATTGGTCCGCCTTGCGTTACCGCAAAGCGGAGCTGATCAAGACGATGACCCGGTCGTTTGCCGCAACCGCGAAGGGGAAGGAACGGACCGGCCAAGAGGACGGCAAGTGATCGGCTTCAGTGATATTTTATAGCCCAAATCAGATAAAATGACCCCCGCGAGGGTCATTTTGTCTTGTAGGGATGGGCGCCCTCTTGTGTATAATAAACAGAGTGATAGAAAGGGTGGGAATATGTTAACGATCAAAGAATACAGCGTCGAGCTGGTGAAGGACCCGTTTGGAATCCTGACCGGCAAACGCTTTGAGTTTGTATGCGATTTGGACGTGCCGGAGGATGACGAGCTCTATTCGGAGCATGGCGTCTACCTGCGAGTGATCTACCTGGATGATGAGGACGCTTCGCGAATCGTCAAATACGATTTCTATGAGCGCACAACGGATCAGTATCTGGATTTTGATATGGAGCCCGAGGAAGAGAAAGAACTCACGACTTTTTGCAGGGAGCATTTGCAGGAAGAAGCCTAAGGCATGAGGATGCGGTTAGAAAAGCGCCATGGAGGGCTTCATTGCTCATCCCGTGTGAACGTGCGTGTTATGCGTCACCTTAAAAAGCAGCAAACTGCTCAAGAAGGTCTTGCAAAGATTTCGTGGCTTTGGTAAAGTTATATACAACTTAGGATGAACGGAGGGTTACGTATGTTGGATTATTCCCGATTGAGATCTTTTCGCGGCTAATGAAATAGCGCTAAAGAGACCTGCACAGTTGCAGGGTAATCGGGATGGGTCCGTCATTTTTACGCAACCCATTTTTATGATATGTCTATAGGAGTGCATGTTTTTTCATGTGCGGGATAAGAGGTGTCTTCACCTTCCCGTATTTGAACGTGTATTCGAGTAGGCATTTCCAGGAACGGTGGACGGTAAGGTCCCGTTTCGGTTACCCAGCACAGGCAGCTCGTTGCCTGTGCTTTTTTTGTTGTGATAACGGCCTATTACGATATCAATGAAATATGGAAGGGATGGATTCCTTATGACAATAACAAAGCCTAATGACGATTATGCGCAAGTGATCCAAGAGATGCTGGAGGTAGCCGGTAAGCACGGGGTGGATTTGAATCCCGAAGGCATTGAGATAAATGAATCCGGGATGGACTTTCTCGTTGGATTTGCGGAGGAGGCCAAGACCGGGGCAAGGTGGGTTCTGCGTAAGCCGAGAAGAACGGATGTGTTGGACAGGGCGGATAATGAGGCGCGGGTCCTGAAGTTGGTCCAGTCCCATCTGCCGGTCGACGTGCCGGATTGGCGCATATATACGCCGGAGCTCATCGCCTACCCGCTGCTCGGCGGGCAGCCTGCCGCTTCCGTTAGCATGGAAGGGTATGCATTTAATATGGATGCCGAGAATCCGGGCGAGACGTTCGTTCACTCCCTGGCTGAGGCACTGGTCGCCCTGCACGGAATCGACCACGATGCAGCCCGAGCCGCAGGCCTTCGGGTAAAAAGCCCCCAAGAAGTTCGCGAGGAGACTGCCCGAAACATGGACGACATCAAGGGCCGCCTAGGCGTTTCCGAAACGCTCTGGGAGAGGTGGCAGAAGTGGCTGGGAGACGACTCCTACTGGCCAACGCATTCCGCGCTGATCCACGGAGATCTTCATCCGCCGCATATTCTGATTGATGAGCGCGTGCGGGTTACTGGGCTCCTGGATTGGACGGAGTCGGAGGTAGCCAGTCCCGCCAAAGATTTCGTGCTGTATTACGCCATATACGGCGAGCCTAATCTTCGTGTCCTGTTGGACCGGTATGAACAAGCGGGAGGAGTGGTATGGCCGCGCATGTTCGACCATATTGTCGAGCAGCACGCGGCTTATCCCGTGCTGATCGCCCAGTTCGCGCTCCTTACGGGTCAGGAGGAATATATGACGATGGCGCGGAATGCGCTGGGCTTGACGGAGCAAGCTGGTTCGAATTAAGAGGACGGAGAGGCGCTCGATCCGATCCACCCTGATTCCGCAGAAATTAAAGAGCCAACCGACGCATACATTCGGTTGGCTCTTTGCATGATATAAATACAGAATTCAACATAATTTTGGATGAGCCGTAGGACATATAATGAAATCGTGGTGAAATAAAGAGTAGGTTTAACGTATTTTACTCCATTTCGTAACGCAATTTACATACCTGTAAACCTCTTGGAAGAGTAAATATGTTATCCTAGACATACTAAACTTACATACATCATTCATTAAGGAGGGATTGACCGTGAATATTGAGGTACGTTTATGCCCGAAGGAACAGTCATTTATTCTGCATAACATATATCCGCTGTACTTGCATGACATTGCTGAGATATGGGGGGTCCGTCCTAACCGGTTCGGTGTATTTGAAAAAGAGGATGTGCCGACCTTAAGCGAGCAGAGCAAACAGCTCGATGTGTGGTGGGAGCAGCCGTCGGTTCTTTTTCCTTATCTGATATCCGTAGATGGCATTGCGGCAGGGTTGGCCCTGGTGGCGACCACGCCATACATTCCATCGCCGAATATCCAGTACTATTTGAATGATTTTTTTGTGCTTCGGACTTTTCGAAGACAAGGTGTAGCCCAACGAGCGGCTGAGCTTGTGTTCGATCAGTTCCAAGGCGCATGGGAGCTTCAGACGAATCCGACCGAGCGCAATATGAGCACCCAGATTTTTTGGCGCAAAACGTTAAACACGTACACGGGCGGACGGTATACGGAGCATGAAGGCGTCCATCCGGAGAAGGGGGATATGCTGGTCTTCCGTTTTAATAACAAATAAGACGGGAATCATGCATCCTATTTGGAACAGGGCTTGACAGCTGAATGCTGCCGGGATAAACTGAGTTAAATTTTTCGAAACATGCTAGGATGAGGACGCCAAGATCGCAAAGGAAGCTGAATCAGAGAACTGCTGGGCAGTGCGAAGCAGTCAGCGGCGATGAATTGGCCATCACCTCGGAGCAGATCCGCCGATCGTTTAGGTTGAGGCGTATCCGGGTTTACCCAGCCGTTACCATGGGGCATCATTGTTGGATGATGACAAGAGCGCGTGCCCGGCTAGCCGGCACGAATCAGGGTGGTAACGCGGAGACAAGGCTCCGTCCCTATAGGGGACGGGGCTTTTTTGTGTTCTTTGGGCTGCCGGAGACGCTAAAAGGCAACGGATCCGTGCCGATCGGTCCACTACTTGGGTCGGGTAGGGAAAAGTCATGGGAAGAGAGAGGGATGAATCATGTTAACGAAGCTGATGCCACAGGACGAGGCGCTGTGCCGGGAAGAATTTATTCGGGATGAGGTAACGTATAACCTGATCCATCTCATTGCCGGGTCGCCGCAGCGTATAGGCCTGAAATCGCCTGACGGACGCATGATCTATGCGCAGTCGCCCCGCGGGAACGCCTGGTTATGGATATCCCGGGACGTTACCATGGATCGGCGGCAGCTTCTGCTTCGAGAATTGGTCAGCGAGCTGGGGGAAGCAGCCCTGCCGGGCGTAACGGGAGAACCGGGCGTGGCCGAGCAGTTTGCCAGCTGCTACGCAGAGGAGCGCCATGGAGCCTACCGTCATCAGATGACGATGGAGTCTTACCATGCCCCCATCGTCAAGAGCCCTTTAGGCGTCGAGGGGAGGATCCGACGGGCCGCTAAGGAAGATATGCAGCAGGTGGCCCGGTTTCTGGTCGGATTCTCGGAGGATGCTTATGGGATCCGAGCGAATGCGGCAAGCGAGGTCGAGACCGCCCAACGACTCATTCAGCAGGGCGGGTTATATGTATGGATGGCCGGAAGCCACGCGGTATCGATGGCCAACATTGCGCACCGGTCGCCAAGGCACGGCCGCATCAATGCAGTGTACACGCCCAAGGAGGAACGAAAAAAAGGGTACGCCAGCGCATTGGTTGCAGACCTTGGAGCTATCCTGCTGCAGGAGGGATTGGTTCCCGTGCTGTACGCCGACCAGGCCAACCCGGACTCCAATCGGCTGTATCAACATATCGGGTTTACCCGATGCGGGACGATTAGCGACCTCAAGTTTGTCCACAATGGATAACGAAGCCCCGATCGGCAAGGCCTGGACAAAGCTGGGGAAGACGAGGGGCCTCAACAAGTGTTATTCTATAAAGGTAGCTATAAAATGCCGGGCCCGATTGGACAGGACATGATCCCTGAGCCAAACAATGCCCACGTCCGATTGGAAATCAGCGCTTGTAATGGACAGCGTCCGGATGTTGGGAATCGCGAAGGAGGACATGACTGACTCGGGCAAAATGGTGGCGCCAATGCCTTCGGCTACCAAAGCGACGATAATGGCAACGCTGGAGCATTCGCATATGACGCGCGGTTCAAGTTCGCCGCGTTTGAATTCTTGAATGACCCGCTCATGCATCCCGATCGTCTGATCGGTTTTTAAGGACAGGAACGGATATTCCGCCAGCTCGCGCATCGAGATTTCCGAATGGGAGGCAATGCTCTCCCAGCTGCTTGGAATGACCGCGACGAACGGGTCGGAGGGCAGGGGCTGAACGGCATAACGCTCGGGCCCGAAGCTGGATTCGAACGGAAGCCGGGTCACTGCGAGCTCGATATTGCGCTTGTCGAGCTGATCGGCCAGCAGGGAGTGGTCGCCTTCCCGAATCTTGAAGGTGACCTCGGGATATTGCTGCCGGAAGATTTGGATGCGCTGAGGCAGCAGCGAAATGCAGGAGACGACGGCACCGATGGACAGCATGCCGCGGACTCCCGCGTGGATCTCCTTCACCTCGGTCAGCGTTTCATTGAACTGGTTCAACAGGGAGGCGGCCCTGCTCTGCAGCAGCTCGCCTGCGTGGGTGAGCTGAAGCTGCTTGCCGCTGCGTTCAAACAGCAGCACGCCGAGTTCTTCCTCCATCAGCTTCAGCTGACGGCTTAATGGAGGCTGCTCCATGTTAAGCTGTTTAGCCGCCCGCGTGATCTGTCCTTCCTGGGCGATCGTCAGGAAATATCGCAGCTGCCGAATGTCCATTTTTCATACCCCCTCTCCATACCTTAAAGGTATGATATCCCTATAAATCAGATATTTTTAATATAGGGCATCGATTGATATGATTCAACTAATAACGTTTGCAAAATAAGGAGATGTGTGCACATGACTTACGCGATATCCGTGGAATTAACGACCACCCCGAAGGAAAAGCCGAGCCATCATAAACAGGCTTTCGGCACGGTATTTACGGATCATATGTTTATTCTGGACTATGACGCCGGCAAAGGCTGGCACGACCCGCGCGTCGTCCCATACCAACCGATCGAACTTGACCCTGCAGCCAAAGTATTTCACTATGGCCAGACCGTATTCGAAGGCCTGAAGGCTTACCTGACGGAAGATCAGCGGATCCTCATGTTTCGCCCGAACAAAAATATTCAGCGGCTGAACCTGTCCAACCAGCGCCTGAGCATTCCGACATTGGACGAAGGGCTTGTGATGGAAGCGCTCAAGCAGCTCGTGCTCGTGGATCGCGACTGGATTCCTTCCGAGCCGGGCACATCGCTTTATATCCGTCCGTTTGTTATCGCAACCGAGCCTGTGCTCGGCGTAGCGCCGTCGCTGCAATATAAGTTCATGATCATCCTGTCGGTCGTCGGTTCGTATTATGCGGAAGGCATCAATCCGGTCAGCATTTACGTAGAGCCGAAATACGTGCGTGCCGTTGCCGGAGGCGTGGGCAATGCCAAAACGGCCGGCAACTATGCGGCAGGTTTGAAAGCGCAGGATGAAGCCACCCTCAAGGGATATTCACAGGTGCTGTGGCTCGATGGCGTGCACCGCAAATATATCGAGGAAGTCGGCAGCATGAACGTGTTCTTCAAGATCGGCGATAAGGTGATAACGCCGGCGCTGAACGGAAGCATCCTGGACGGGGTTACCCGGAACTCGGTCATCCAGCTGTTGCAGCATTGGAACATCCCCGTGGAAGAGCGTGCCCTTTCCATCGATGAAATCGTGGAGGCTCACCGCAGCGGCTTGTTGACCGAGGCTTTCGGCACCGGCACCGCAGCGGTGATATCGCCGATCGGTTCACTGGAATGGCAGGAGGAGCAATTGGTGATTGGCGAGGGAGCAACCGGCGAGCTTTCCAAACGCGTTTATGATGCCATCACGGGCATCCAGCTCGGAACCGTTGAGGATCCGTTCGGCTGGACGGTTGAACTTCCATTATCTTAATGCACTTGTAAGGATCCGCCCCAGGCATACTGGGGGCGGGTCCTTTTTTTTCACGGGCAAGAATAAAGCTTCCGTGGTTTGCCTTCTATCTCGCCGCAGCTTGCGGTTTAATCATCTGAGCGTAAACGTCGATCCATGTTTTTCTTAAGAGAGGCGCTCATGTTACGATGTGAGTACATCGTTGACACGTTATTTACGAGGCATGGAGGTGCAATTGAAGTGAATCGTCCGCAAAGCGTCGTTCCGGACGCCATAGATTTTTCGAACGCTGCTTTTCCGTTTACCGCGTCGACCACGCACGGCATATTCGCCGGAGCCCAGCGCCTGCATTGGCATCATGCGTTGGAGCTTAACTATATTCAAGGCGGAACCGGTTTTATTCTGATCAACGGGATGAAGCTCCCGTTTCGGCAGGGGGATATCATATTCATCAACAGCAATGATCTGCACCGCGCGTATGAGACCGAGAACCTGGTCATGGACGTCATTATGTTCGAGCCTTCCCTGCTGGCCATCGATCTCAAGTTCGATCCGGACCTGATGGCTCCCTTCCGCTCGCTCGGAAACGTAGACAGGCAATCTCCGGTGCACGATGAACTGGCCCGGCTGCTTCGGCGCATGATGGAGGAGTATGAAGCCCGGGGGACTTCTTATATGAGCCTGATCCGTTCGGATCTCATTCGTTTCCTGAGTTTGGCGAACCGCCATCTGTCATCTCCCGCTCAGGAGCACAGGCCGATCAAGGGCAGGGGAATGCACGCGTTAAAAGAAGTCCTGCGCACGATGGAGCTTCATCTGGACTACGGCTGGACGCTGCAGGAGCTGTCGGATTTAACGCATCTGAGCCCTTCCCGGTTCAGCGCCCTGTTCCAGCAGGCCGTCGGAACCTCACCGCATCATTATTTGATCCAGCTGCGCTTGACCCATGCCGTGCACCTGCTGGAGACGACGGACCAGAAGATTATCGAGATCGCGGAAACCTGCGGGTTCCGGAATCTGTCCAATTTCAATCGTCTGTTCAAGCAGCATGTCGGGGCTTCGCCAAGCGAGATCCGGGAGCGAGCTTATGCAGGCAGTCCCATGATCCCCTCCGCCACGAGTTCCAAGAAACAGTAAGATAGTATCACTCCTTGATCGTATAACAGTAGATGGCAACCTGTGGAAGCGGTATCTTAAACATATACCACCACATGACGCCGCCGTTAGGCGGGTAGGAGTGAAGTCCATGAGTTTGTATCTGGGTGTGGATGCCGGCGGCAGCAAAACGCACGCCGTCATCTGCGATGAACAAGGGAATATCCTTGGCAAGGGAGCGTCCGGCAACGGCAATCACCAGATTCACCGTGAGCATGCAGCCCGTAACATTGAGGAGGCCTGCAACCGGGCGCTTCAAGAGGCTGGGGCTGCCAAGGAAGATATCAGTTATGCCTATTTCGGCCTGGCCGGAGCCGATCGGGAAGCCGATTATGAGATCCTGCGCCCGATGATCGGGGCGCTCGGATATCCGAAACATGCTATCGCATGCGATACGATCATCGGGATGAGGGCAGGAACGAGCCGCCCGTATGGCGCCGCATTGATCTGCGGTACGGGCTTCAACAGCGCCGCCCGTAACCGTGCGGGGGAAGAGCTGCAGTATGGCGGCTTCGGTTTCTTGTACGGAGATGGATATGCGGGCGGATCAGGGTTTGCAACCCTGGCCTTCCGGGCGGTTATTCGAGCCTGGGATGAGCGGGGACCGGCAACCTTGTTGACGTCGCTCGTTCTGGAGCAGATGGGATATACGTCCGTCGAACCGATGTACGAGGATGTCCTCTACGGCAGGACGAAGATTCCGCCAAGTCTGGTCAAGACGCTGTTTCTGGCGGCTGAAGCGGGCGACGAGGTGGCAACCTGGATTCTCGAGAACGAAGGCGAGGAGCTGGCCAATGCGGTATGCACGCTGATCCGGCGGCTGGACATGGCGGACGAAGCCTTCGACATCGTCTACATCGGCAGCGTGCTGAACAGGCCGAACAGCTCGATCCTGACGGATGCAATCGAACGGATCGTTGCGGTCCGGGCACCCCATGCATCCTGCGTAAGGCTGACATCCGATCCGGTTTCCGGCGCGCTGCTGTGCGCGATGGATGCCGACGGTCATGCCGTTGATGTTGAGACGGAGGCCAAACTGAAAGCATTTACGTTTGAGCAGGCAACCACAGTCTGATCAGCAGATCGTTGTAATAGAGCATAATAGATCCGGCTCGAAACGGATTGATATCATACCTTGGAGGCGATTAACGTGGCAGCAGGATTGAAGATAGCGGTCATCGGGGGAGGTTCCTCCTATACCCCGGAAATTGTAGAAGGTTTCATTCGCAATTATGAGCAAATGCCGATTCGCGAACTATGGTTCGTTGATATTGAAGAGGGCAAGCATAAGCTGCAGATTGTGGGCAATTTGGCCAAACGCATGGTCAAGGAATCGGGTCTGCCGATCGAGGTTCACCTGACGCTGGATCGGAGGCAGGCCATTGCGGGGGCCGATTTCGTGACGACCCAGATGCGCGTCGGATTGCTGGCGGCACGCAAGCAGGATGAGCATATTCCGATTAAACACGGCGTCATCGGCCAGGAGACGACGGGTCCGGGAGGCATGCTGAAGGCGCTGCGCACGGTTCCGGTAATTCTGGACATTTGCCGCGATATCGAAGAGCTGGCACCGAATGCGTGGATGCTGAACTTCACGAATCCGGCAGGCATCGTCACCGAGGCGGTTGCGAAGCACAGCAAGGTCAAATCCGTCGGTCTGTGCAACTCCCCGATTAACTTTCAGAAGTTCCTGGCGGCGGAGTACGGCGTGTCGGAGAGGGACGTTCTGGCCGAGTTTGTCGGGATCAACCATCTCCACTGGGTGACGTCGGCGATCGTCAACGGCGAAGAGAAAATGCCGGAGCTGCTGGACGGCGGGAAATCGTATACGGCGAAGAACGTGCCGACCTTCGGCTGGGACGCGGATTTTATCCGTTCGCTTGGGGCGATTCCGACGTATTATCTTAAATATTTCTACATGACCGATACGATGTTCGCGGACATGAAGGCTTCGCTGGAGAAGGACGGAACCCGAGCGGACGTGGTCAGCCGGGTAGAGGAGGAGCTCTTCGAGCTCTACAAGGACGAGAATTTGGCCGTGAAGCCGAAACAGCTGGAGCAGCGTGGCGGCGCTTACTACTCCGAAGCGGCCGTCAACCTGATGACGTCCATTTATAATGACCGCCATGATATCCAGACATTGAATGTCGCAAACGGCAATATCTACGACTTCCTGCCTGCGGATGCCAGCATCGAGATCAACTGCGTGGTTACGGGCCAAGGGCCAATACCGTTGGCGCCGCAAAAGGTTCCTTCCCATGTGAAGGGGCTGATGCATGCGGTGAAAGTGTACGAACAATTGACGATCGAAGCTGCCATTACCGGTGATCGCGGGATTGCGCTGCAGGCGCTGGTGCATCATCCGCTGGTGCCGTCCGTGACCGTAGCGAAGCAGCTGCTCGATGAAATGCTGGAGGCGAACAAAAAGTACTTGCCGGCTTTTTTTAAGCCGGAGGCCGTGGTATAACAAGATATCCAGGGCAGCATAAAGTGGAAACTTGAAAAAAACGAGCCTCAGCATGGCGCTGAAGCTCGTTTTTTATGTTTTCCTTGCAGGCTTAACCTCTAAGACTGACGGACAGCAGCGGTATGCCGCGGTCCGAAGATCGGTGCCGCAGACCGATTCACGCGGCTAGCGCTGCCATCCGTTATACGCCGGAATATGCCATGAAGCCGCCGTCCACGGGAATTACCGTTCCCGTGACGAAGCCGGAGGTCTGATCGTCCACGAGCCAGAGCAGGGTGCCCAGCAGATCCTCCGGCACGCCAAACCTTCTCATGGGGGTATGGGAGATGATTTTATGAGAGCGCTCGGTTAATGAACCGTCGCTATGAGTCAGCAGATTGCGGTTTTGCTCGGTCAGGAAGAAGCCCGGCGCAATCGCGTTCACGCGAATGCCCGATTCCGCAAGATGAACGGACAGCCATTGGGTGAAGTTGTTAATGGCCGCTTTGGCTGCGCTGTAAGCCGGCACCTTGGTCATCGGGCTGGGCGCGCTCATGGACGAGACATTCAGCACGACGGCCCCGGGACGTCCCAGCATCCCTTCCGCGAAGATTTGCGTCGGTATCAGCGTACCGATGAAGTTCAAGTCGAACACGCTGCGGAAGCCCGGCACGCTTAACCCGAAGAAGGTTGTCACATCGGGCTGCCCCACATCCTCCGGACGGAAAATCTCGTTGGTTGTATTCGCGTCTTTCCGGTTGCCGCCGGCTCCGTTAATCAGGATATCGCAGGGTCCGAAAGACTCGCGCACAGCTTTTTCCGCTTGCCGGACGCTTTCCACATCCGTTACATCGCAGGGGACGGCAATCGCCGTACCGCCGGCAGCCGTAATTTCATCGGCCACCTGCTGCCCTTTCTCGGCCGTACGATTCAAGACGGCCACCTTGGCACCTTGCCGTCCCAGCTCAAGAGCCATCGCCCGGCACAATACGCCGGAGCCGCCCGTAATGACAACCGTCTTCCCGTTTAATGACGGATGAATGGGAAGGGATGGCGTCGCTTGCGATGCGAACTCAACAGAAGCTCCGCTTGATCCGGGTTCAGATGTACCCGCTGCATGGATATTTGCCTCACTCATTGTACGGCCTCCTTCAGCTCGGCTGGACTTCCCGCGCGCTTCCGGCTGTAAGCGTCCCACAGCCCCCAAAGATACATAATGCCCAAGGCGCGGTCATACAGGCCGTAACCCGGACGGCACTGCTCGCCCCAGATATGCCGCCCGTGATCGGGCCTTACGTATCCGGTGAAACCGTTGTCATGATAGGCCTGCACAATGCCGGAAATATCGACGGTGCCGTCCTCGGTACGATGGGACGTTTCGATGAAATCGCCGTTCTCGTAGACGCGTACGTTCCGGATATGCGCGAACGGAATCCGGTCGTGGAACTCATGGATCATGGAGACGATGTCATTGTCCGGATTGGCGCCAAGCGAGCCGCTGCACAGGGTCAGGCTGTTCGCCGGGCTATCGTACAGCTGCAGGAATCTCCGGAGATTTTCCTGGCTGGTGATGACCCGCGGCAGGCCGAAGATCGGCCAAGGCGGATCATCCGGGTGAATGGCCATTCGGATGCCGTTCTTCTCGGCAGCCGGGATGACGGCGCTTAAGAAGTATTCGAGGTTGCGCCACAGGTCTTCCTCGGTAACGCCGCGGTATGCTTCGAACAGGGAGGTCAGATGCGCCAAACGCTCCGGCTCCCAGCCCGGCATGGTAAGCGCGCTGTTCCGGTTGATCGTCTGAACCAGCTCCATTGGATCGATGCCGTGGATTTTGGCCTTCTCGAAGAAGAGGGCCGTCGAACCATCGGGGGTCTGTTTATGAAGATCGGTTCTAGCCCAATCGAACACCGGCATGAAATTGTAGCAGATGACTTTGACGCCGACCTGGCCCAATTTCTCAATCGTCCGGATGTAGTTGGCTATGTATTGATCCCGGGAGGGAAGGCCGAGTTTGATGTCCTCGTGCACATTCACGCTTTCCACGACGTCAATATGAAGCCCGTACGCTTTGGTTTGGTCCGCAATTTCCTCAATTCGCTCCATCGGCCATTCTTCGCCGACAGGAATATCGTGAAGTGCCCATACAATGCCCTCCACGCCGGGGATTTGTCTAATCTGATCCAGCGAGACCGTATCGTTGCCCTCGCCGAACCATCTGAATACCATGCGCATTTCTTCACCGCCTTTTACAAGTTTAAGGAGTTAACGCAAAGCTGCTGGGAATTTTGCAGTTACGAGTGTAACGCCAAGATGAAGCCGTGACGAATAAGGGTCTCTCGCGGGTAACGGCTTATTTAAAATAATCGGGATGCTTCTCTTTCAGCACGGCCAGATTGGAGATAATCAGGCTCAGATGCTGCTGCATTTCACGTTCGGCATGATCGGCGTCATGACGCGAAATCGCGTCCGCGATCTCCCGATGCTGCTCGTACAGGTTAGTCCAATTCGGATCGGCAGACAGCCATAACATCCGGCTCCGGTTCAGATGAGCGTTCATCTGCTGCAGCACGTTCCATGTGCCGACCTTGCGGCAGCCTTCGAACAGAATACGGTGGAAGGCCTCATCCAGCTCAAACATGTGCTTGCCGTCATGCTTCTCGATGCTCTCGCGCTGCTCGGACAGATTTCGCTCCAGCTCGGCGAATTTCTCCTCGGGGAAGCTTTCGCAGGCAAGCCGGACGACGGCCTTCTCCAGCTGCTCGCGCATGAAGCGCGCTTCCTCGACCAGCTCCGAATCGATGAGCGAGACGCGCGTGCCGCGCTGGGGAAGCACGACGACAAGGTCCTCCTGGGCCAAGCGGACGAAGCTTTCCCGCACCGGCGTCCGGCTGACTTCGAAAGAAAGGGAAACCTCCTTCTCGGACAGAGCCGTTCCCGGGGGCAGCTCGAGACTGACAATCTGCTGCTTCAGCCGGGAGTACACGATATGTCCGGCCGATCCTGGCTGTAATCGCAAAGATTCTACCACTGCATCACCTCCTAATGTATTCCATACTACCATACTTGTATGGTAGTATGGAACTGAAAATCGAAATAAGAATCGGAGGGGAACGATATGAGCCGTTTGGACACGGAAAATCTGCTGCTGAACAGCAACAGCGCGAAGAAACTCTTTTATGATTATGCGGAAGGGATGCCGATATTCGATTACCACAACCATCTGAACCCGAAGGATATTGCCATCAACCGGCAGTTCGATAACCTGACGGAGCTATGGCTGGAGGGGGACCATTACAAATGGAGGGCGATGCGCTGGCTTGGCGTCGACGAAGAGCTGATTACAGGCAGCGCCAGTCCTGAAGCGAAGTTCATGGCCTGGGCGGAATGCGTTCCGCGATTGGTCGGCAATCCGCTTTATCACTGGACCCATCTGGAGTTGACCCGCTATTTCGGGATTCAAGAGCGGTTGACCGCGGAGAATGCCAAGGAGATCTGGGACGCTTGCAATGAGCAGCTGAAGGCTCCTGCCTTGCGGGCAGGGGGAATTTTGGAAAAATTCAAGGTCAACGTGGCCTGCACGACGGATGATCCCGTCGATTCGCTGGAGTTTCACCAGGCCATTCGGAATCAGGGGGAATTGTCGACCGTCGTGGCCCCTGCATTCCGGCCGGACCGGGCGCTGGATATCGCGAACGCGGACTTCCCCTCCTATGCACGGACGCTGGGAACAACGGCCGGTATAGCCGTGGATACCTATCAGGGATTGCTGGATGCCCTGCAGGAGCGGATCCAATATTTCCATGACCATGGCTGCCGCCTGTCGGATCACGGCTTTGGCGCTTTTCCTTATGAACAGGCCGACGTTAAAGAAGTTGCGGACATTTATGGCAAAGCCATCGGCGGAGGCAGCTTAACCCCGCTCGAGGAACGGAAATACCGCACCTATACCCTGCTCAAGCTGGGGGAAATGTATCATGCCAAGGGCTGGACCATGCAGCTGCACATTGGGGCGATTCGAAACAATAATGCGCGCATGTTCGCGAAGATCGGCAAGGACAGCGGGTATGACTCGATTCTCGATTTCCATCTGGCGGAAAGCCTGAACGGATTCCTGAGCAAGCTCGACAGGAACGATCAGCTGCCGAAAACCATTGTGTACAGCCTGTATTCCTCGCATTACGAAATGATCGCTACCACGATCGGGAATTTCCAGTCGGCCGGTGTCGAGGGCAAGCTTCAGCTCGGTTCCGCTTGGTGGTTCCACGACCAGAAGGAAGGGATGCTGAAGCAGCTCACCGCGCTGTCTTCCATGGGGCTGATCAGCACCTTTGTGGGCATGCTGACCGATTCCAGGAGCTTTATGTCGTTCCCGCGGCATGAATATTTCCGGAGAGTGCTGTGCCGCCTGTTCGGCGATTGGATCAAGGAAGGGGAACTGCCCGCGGATTATGAATATATCGGTGCCATCATCCAGGATATTTGCTACCACAATGCCGAGCGATATTTTCAAATTCATTGACAATTGCGTGCAGAGCATGAACAATAGATTTACTATATGAAAGCGTTTGCTGATGAACAGATAGTAGATCTGTTACAGGCAGATGTGCGCGAAAAGGCGAGGGGGACATACCGTGCAAGGGAACCGGGCGATATTGGTGGATGACGAGGTGTTTACGCGCAAAGGGCTTCTGAAGCTGATTGATTGGGAAGCCTGCGGCTTTCACATTGTGGATGAGGCGGATAACGGGGAAGACGCGCTGGAACTGATTGAACGGCTTCGGCCGGATGTGGTCATCACCGATATCCGCATGCCGGTGCTGGATGGACTCGAGCTGATCCGACGCGTTGTCACGGACGATATCGTGAAGCCGTATTTCATTATTGTAAGCGGATACGATGACTTCAACTATGCCCAGCAGGCTGTCCGCTACGGGGTGCATGATTTCATTCTGAAACCGATTGACGAGATGGAATTCAGTCAGGCGCTGGTCCGGCTCAGCGAACGGCTGGAGTCGGACCGCGAGGCACGCTCGCGGGAAGAGAAGCTGTTGTCGGGCGCCTTGATGGAATCGCTCATTATAGGGGAGGCCGATGAGCGTCTGCTGCAGGAATGGGAGAGGCGTCTTGAACTCCGGCCGGAAGACCGTCTGTTCTATGTTTTTGTCGAACGGAACGACCATCCGTCGGCTTCGGCTAACGACAACGACGGAGGCGACTTCAAGGACAGGGTGGAAACGGCCCTTCTTGCGATCTCGAATGGAGAACAGCCCTTCTATCTGCATGAGCACCGCAACCGCATCGGCATCATCGTTCCGGGAAGCATCCTGCAATCGTTCCAGGGGTGTCAGCGGGGATTTGCCAGGCGCCTTCGGCAATCGCTCGCCGATTCGAAGCACGAAAGAATTTTCGTCTATTTTGGCCGGCCGGTTTCACGTCTGTCCCTCGTCCAGGATGCCTACGAAACGGCCAAGCAATCGCTAATATACAAGTATATCTATGATGAGAGCGGCATCGTGATCCATGAAGAAGCCGCGGTGCATGATCTGCAATACATCGGGCTGGAGGATCGTCTTTACCAGCAGCTGCTGGAGCAGATCGAGGAGCTGCATTTCGAGAAGCTGGAGGAGACGATTCGTTCGCTGTTCGAATCCTTCCAGGAGAAGCTGTATGCTCCCGAAGCGGTGAAGACGGCGATCAACCAATGCGTGCTGGGCGTGGTTCGTGTGCTCAGCAGCATGGACGGGGATCAAAGCCGGCTGTCCAGTCTCGAGCCGATGACCGAGTGGCATGACCGCAACTTGTCGCTTCAGGGGCTGAAGCGATTGTTCACGGATTTTGCGATGGAGAGCGCGAACTATATCGGACAACTTCGCAAGGAACAGCACAAGGGCGGAATCCAGAAGATCCGGGCTTATATCGAGGCCCATTATCATGAGAATATCAGTCTGAAGGGCATCGCCGGGAAGTTTTACATGAACCCGGTTTATCTGGGTCAGCTGTTCAAAAAAGCGTACGGCATGTATTTTAATGATTTTTTGCTCCAGCTGCGCGTGAACGAAGCCAAGCGCTTGCTGCGCCAGACGGATCTGCGCATCTATGAGGTGGCGGAGCGGGTCGGCTTCGGCAATCCGGACTATTTCGTGACGCAATTCGAGAAGATTGAGCGGATGACGCCAAGCGAGTACCGGAACCGCTTGATGAAGGAGGCCGCGTCCGAAGGGACGAATGCATGAAGCCGAGCCTGAATAATGTCCGTCTTCGGGACAAGATGCTGCTGCTTTATTTCCTCGCCGTCTTTTTGCCGATCCTGATTACCAATCTCATCTTCTACAATGTGACGTCCGGCAGCGTAAGGGAGCAGCGGATCCAGGATATTACCGTAGCGCTTGAACAGATGAAGAACGAGTTTCGCCGTGAAGTCGAGGACGCCCTGGAGATCTCCTCGGTCTTCTACACGGACGTTCAATTGAACGAGATCGTGGAAACGGTGTACGATCATCCAGCCGATTATATCGAGGCTTATGATACTTATCTCCGCCGCATATTGAATTCGGGCAGCGCCGTATACAATTCGGTCAGCGAAATTGCGGTGTATGTCGACAATCCGACCCTGCTGTATTCCGGCGGCATCAATTATATCGATGGCCAGGTGAAGGAAGAGGCTTGGTACAAGGCGATCGCGGGCAAGAACGTAACCCAGCCGATCGTGATGCGTACGGGCAAGAACGGCCAATTGGACAGCTTCAGCATCATCCGGAGCATGAATTATTTCAGCTCCCAGGATGACCACACCAAGTATCTCAAGATCGATATGCGGATGCCTTCGATCCGGCAGATCATGAGCAATCTGAATGTGCAGGGCAAAGTGTATCTGCTGAGCGGGGCAGGAAATATCGAATATACTACGGACCCAAAGGTCGATGTCACGCAGGGCGCTGTACCGTACAGCAGCATCGCGCATGGCGACAGGTTTCTGGAGTTTCATACCGATACGTTCACGACCAACAATCTGAACACCTGGACGATCATGGCGGTGACGCCGGAGGATGTGGTGCTGCGCGACGTGCATCAGTCCTTGCGGTTCGTCATTGTGCTGACCTGCCTGAATTTTCTGCTTCCGAGCCTGGTGATTGTTTGGATCAGCCGTTCCCTTAACGTACGACTTGTACGGATTCTCAAACATATGAAGAAGGTCAAGAACCAGAATTACGACACCATCCAAGAGGCTGAGGCACGTGATGAGATCGGTCAGCTGACGGGTGAATTCAACCGGATGACCTTGCAGCTCAAGAGCCTGATCAATGACGTGTACGTGGCGGATATCCAGAAGAAGAATTTGGAGCTGCAGCGGCGGCACGCGCAATTGAATGCGCTGCAGAGCCAGATTAATCCGCACTTCCTCTTTAATGCCCTGGAGACGATCCGCATGCGCAGCCTGATGAAGGATGAGGATGAGACGGCAAGGATCATTCATAATATGGCGAAGATCTTCCGCAATTCGCTCGTTTGGAAAAAAGACATGGTGACGCTCAAGGAGGAAGTGGAGTTCATCCATTGTTTCCTTGAAATCCAGAAATACCGGTTTGGCGACAAAATCGATTATTCGGTTCATGCTCCAGCCGAAGAGGGTCACCTGCAAATACCGAAAATGGCCATCGTCACGTTTGTGGAGAATGCCAGCATTCACGGCATCGAGCCGCTCAAGCATGGGGGGCGCATTGAAGTTCGGGTTGTGCGCGAGGGCCAATCCCTGATCTGTACCATTCAGGATAACGGGGCAGGCATGCCCGCGGAGAAGGTGGAACGCATCTACCGTTATCTCGAGACCGAGGACGAGATGGGAGAGCGGATCGGCATCCAGAATGTGATTTACCGGTTAAAGCTGTACTACGGCAGCCGGTTCCGGTTTGAAATTGACAGCTCGCCTGGACAGGGCACACGGGTCAAACTGTCCATTCCCATTGAAACATAAGGACGGCAAATCCTGCTGTGGCATTCCGAATCGGAGTGACCCTAGCAGGATTTGTTCGTTAGTCGGCGGAAGCGCAGGGGAGAAGGCTGCGGAGCTGCCATTTTTCACGGCTAAGGATACGGTTCTATAGTTTTCAAAGTATCACCTAAAGATTGACGGGTGAAAATCGCTCCAGAGCTCTCTTATAATGAAAGTGCTTACAAATTAACGAGACCGAAAGGGGTAGGTCAAGAGCATGAACAAGAAATTTTGGCTGAGCTGTCTGACCGTGGTTATGATGGTATCGCTTCTGGCAGCGTGCGGCGGCAGTAAAGAGGCAGCGGATAATACACCGGCAGCCGGCGGCGAAGGCGAGAAGAAAGAAGAGAAGGTCACCTTCACCTATTTCAACGCGGCAGCCGGTAAAGACAAAAATACGAACGAAACCACTATCGGTAAAATGTTCGAAGACCAAACCGGCGTGAATTTTAAAATGGAGCATTTGGTAGGAGACGAGAACACCAAGGTGGGAACCTTCATTGCCAGTAACGACTATCCCGATGTGATTGTGCCGGGGAGCTCAATCGATAAGCTGGTCGGGGCGGGCGCCTTCATTCCGCTCAATGACCTGATCGATAAGTACGGCCCTAACATCAAGCGGGTGTACGAGCCTTATTACAACCTAATGAAAGCCGAGAACGGCAACATCTACTTCCTGCCGCTGAGCGCGGTTGTTGGAGAGTACACGTCGGCTCCGAATATCGAGCAAGGAGCATTCTGGATTCAACGCCGCGTCCTGAAGGAAGCGGGTTATCCGAAAATCAAGACCTTCGACGAGTACCTGGCCCTGATTCGCGACTACGTGAAGAAACATCCGGAGGAAGGCTTGACCGGCTATCTGGCGCTGACGACGCAGGATAAATTTTTTGCCCTGACCAATGCCCCGATGCATTTGGCCGGCTATCCGAACGATGGCGGCATCATCATCGACATGGAGACACACGTAGCGAATGATTACGCGGACGACGACATTACGAAGCGTTACCTGCAGGAGCTGAACAAGCTGAATGCGGAAGGTCTGTTCGATAAATCCTCTTTCGTGGACAACTATGATCAATACCTTGCCAAACTGACTTCCGGTAAGGTGCTCGGCTTCTTCGATTATCGATGGCAGGTAGGCCAAGCGATGAACAATCTGCGCGAAACAGCCAATAAATCGGGTAACGACGATCTCGAATACATGGCGCTGCCGATCGTGTACGATGAGAATACCAAGGATCAGTATCTGGATCCGCCATCCTTTGTGAACAACCGCGGCGTCGGGATCTCCGTCAGCGCGAAGGATCCGGAGCGCATTGTGAAGTATTTCAACAACCTGCTGACGGACGAGAACCAGATTCTGTCGAACTGGGGCATCAAGGACGAGACGTATTCCATAGATGAGAACGGCCGCTTCTACCGTACGGAAGAGCAGATTGCACAGACCAATACGGAAGCCTTCCGCGAGTCGTTCGGTTTCAAGTACTTTGAATACAACTGGCCTCGTTACGGCAACGGATCCACGCTTCCTGACGGTAATTCCGTGGGTGCGGGACGCCAGCCTGAGGTTGCCCAAATGTCCTATTCCGAACCGGACAAGACATTGCTTGAAGCATACGACATCGATTCCTTCTCGCAATTGTTTGCGGCACCGGACGACCGTCCATGGTACCCGGCTTGGAGCATTCCGATCGATCAGGGCTCGCCGGCCCAAATCTTCACGCAGAAGAAAAGCGATTTGCAGCGTAAATATTTCCCGAAACTGGTTCTTGCCAGCCCTGCGGAGTTTGACGGCATGTGGAACGAATACGTAGGAGAGTTCAGCAAACTGGACGTAAAGGGGTATGAGGATCTGATCACCGAGGAAGTAGCCAAGAAAATCGCAAATGCCCAAGGACAATAATAGATGAAGAAGAGGCAACAGGGGCGGACCATACGATATGATAGCCTCCGTCCCACCTCTTCTAAGGGCCTGGATAGGAAGGAGAAGAAACCGTGGATAAGGCGAACCCGATTGGACCTGCAGAGACCACGGCGCTACGTGAAACGCCGGCGGTATCGAAAGGTTTCTTCAATAAACAACGAAAAAACGACACTGGTTTGAATCATGGACGGCCATCAGGCGAAAAAAGCTTCTTCCGGAAGCTGCTGCAGCAGAAGGCGCTGGTCTTCATGTCGATTCCTTTTTTGATATGGTTGTTTGTCTTTAAGTACCTGCCGCTATGGGGCTGGACCATCGCGTTTCAGGATTTTAAACCGGCCAAGAAAATATTCGATCAGGAATGGGTAGGCTTTCAGCATTTTACCTTCCTGTTTCAGGATGAACACTTCCTCCGGGTCATGCGCAACACGCTCGCCATGAGTTTTATCAACCTTGTCTTAGGTTTTGTCACGGCGATTGTTTTAGCGATCCTGCTCAATGAACTGCGTAATTTGATGTTCAAACGGGTTGTGCAGACGATCAGTTATTTGCCCCATTTTATCTCTTGGGTTGTGGCTGCGAGCATTATTTCGACGGCCTTGTCCGCAGACGGCGGGATTATCAATGAACTCCTCATGTGGATCGGGATTATTAAGGAACCGATCCTATGGCTTGGGGAAGGGGAATATTTCTGGGGAATACTCGGTGTTTCGGAAGTATGGAAGAATGTCGGCTGGAACACCATTATATATTTGGCGGCCATGACGATGATCGATCCCTCGCAGTACGAGGCGGCGGAAATCGATGGCGCCGGGCGATTTCAACGGATCTGGAACATCACCTTGCCGGGTCTGAAACCGGTATTCATCATCCTGCTGATCATGAATATCGGCAACCTGCTCGAATCCGGTTTTGAACCGCAATACTTGCTTGGCAACGGCATGAACGTGGATTATTCCGAGAACCTGGATATTTTCGTGCTGAAATACGGTATTCAGATGGGCAACTTCTCGCTCTCGATTGCAGCTGGCATGTTCAAGACGGTCGTCAGCTTCATACTCTTGTTCACGGCTAACCATATCGCGAAGAGACTGGGCGAAGACCGATTGTTCTAAGCGAAAGCTTGCGAGAACCGTTCTCTATCAGAAAACGTACAGGAGGATTCATATGGCGAAGATTTCAGATGCACCGCGAGCCCATGCCCGGTTCAAGTCTCCCGCGGACCGGTTATTCGATACCTTTAATATAGTCTTCATGATCTGTCTCATGATTGTCACGTTGTACCCGTTCATCAATACGCTCGCGGTTTCCTTCAATAATGCGACGGATTCGGTGAAAGGCGGCATATATTTATGGCCGCGGGATTTCACGTGGGAGAATTATAAATATGTATTTAACGAAGCCACGATATTCCACGCTACCTTCATCTCGGTTCTGCGTACGCTGATCGGTACGATCACTTCCGTATTCTGCTGTGCCATGGTGGCCTACACGATCAGCCGTCCGGAATACGTGCTGCGCAAATTCGTGTCGATCGCCTTCATTTTGACCATGTATTTCAGCGGCGGCTTAATTCCGAATTTCCTGCTGATTCGCGAATTGGGCATGCTGGGCACCTTCTCGGTGTACATCATTCCGGGCCTGATCGGCGTATTCAACGTCATTGTCATCCGCTCCTTCATCGAGGGATTGCCTGAGGGGATCCTGGAATCGGCCCGGATCGACGGCGCCGGCGAATTCACGACCTTCCTGAAAATCGTGCTTCCGCTGTGCGTGCCCGTGCTTGCCACGGTATCGCTGTTTACGGCGGTATCCCAATGGAACTCCTGGTTCGACGTATTCTTGTACAACTCCTCGTACGGCGAGCTTAGCACCCTGCAATACGAGCTGATGAAAATACTCCAGAATTCGAACTCCTCGCTGAATTCGGGCAACGATTATGCAAGCCAGTTTGCAAGCTCGGAAAGCGGCGCGAATCAGGTCACGCCGACCTCCATTCGGGCAACGATGACTATTGTGGCCAGCGTGCCGATCATTCTGGTATACCCGTTCCTGCAGAAATATTTCGTGCAAGGGATGACCCTTGGCGGGGTGAAAGGTTAAGCTGCGGGAACCGCTAAAGATACGCCGTGCGCACTGTTCCCTGGAGCGCACGGTGCGTGGTCCGCGGCATGTCTGGATGTCCGTCGACCAACGGATGCCGCCGCATCACGATCATCAACCATCAATCTTGCTATTATCTTTAATTCTAAGGAGGGATTGGATATGTCCAACACGCAGCGAAGTGAACCCAGGCTTAAGGAAATGTTCGCGGATGACTTTCTCATCGGAGCGGCCGTGAACCCGAGGACGATCGAAACGCAGGAGGAATTGCTAGCTTACCATTTCAACAGCATAACGGCGGAAAATGAAATGAAGTTTGTCAGCGTGCACCCAGCGGAGGATACGTACACGTTCGAGGACGCGGACCGGCTTGCCGCTTTCGCCCGCAAGCATGGCATGAAGATGCGCGGCCATACGCTGGTATGGCATAACCAAACGACCGACTGGCTGTTCGAGGACAAGAACGGGGGCCTGGTGGATAAAGCCACGCTGTACGAACGGCTAAAGTCGCATACCGACACGGTCGTGAAGCGGTACAAGGACGATATTTATGCCTGGGATGTCGTGAATGAGGTAATCGCCGATGAAGGCGCCGAACTCCTTCGTCCGTCCAAATGGCTGGACATTGCGGGTCCCGACTTTATCTCCAGGGCATTCGAGTATGCGCATGAAGCCGATCCGTCGGCCCTCTTATTCTATAACGATTACAATGAGTCCCACCCGAATAAACGGGACAAAATCTACACGCTGGTCAAGTCTTTGCTGGATCAAGGAACCCCTGTTCATGGCGTTGGCTTGCAGGCCCACTGGAATCTGTACGATCCGGATCTTGACGATATCCGGGCGGCGATCGAGAAGTACGCGTCGCTCGGCCTGCAGCTTCAACTCACAGAGCTCGATGTATCGATGTTCCGGTTCGACGACAAGCGGAAGGATCTCACCGAGGCGCCGGAGGAGCTGCTGGAGGCTCAAGCGAAGCGGTATGAGACGATGTTCGGCATATTGAGGGAATACCGGGATTATATTACGTCCGTGACCTTCTGGGGTGCTGCCGACGATTACACCTGGCTGGACAATTTCCCGGTACGGGGGCGGAAGAATTGGCCTTTCCTGTTCGATGAGCGGCATCAGCCGAAACCGGCGTTTCATCGCTTGGTGGAGCGTATGGTCAAAGGGCAAGGATTTTAGGGGGTTGAACCCATCATTTTAGATAACGACAGCGATAATATAGGCGACTGAAGACGCCATCAGCTGGTCATCTAGCCGGTCCTTGTGGCCGGCGTCTGCATGTTAGTCCTTAAGGAAGCAGGAGTCGAAAACATGAGATGCTGGGGAGAAACGTTAACCTTGGCCCAGGAAGGGGGAAATTTCGTTGAACAGCACTTTATATCAAGCGTGGCTGCAGTATGCGCCCATTAAGGACGAGGAGCTTGGTGCCGTGTACACCCGACTGTTAGGCACCGTGGTTGCGGATTTGCAGCAGTCGCGGGTGGCAAACGCTGCGATCCAGGAACTGATGAATGCATGTCGATCCATGCTCGGCATCGTACCGTCCATCACATCCGAGGCCAAAGCTTCATCCTATTTCGAGGTGCGTATTCATGCGGCAGGCGCCGAAGAGGGCACGGAAGAGATTGGGGAAGTTTCGATGGGCGCAGAGGGTTTTCGGCTGGTACATTCAGGCCATGGGCAGCAGGAAAAGCTGATCCTGACCGGAGGATCCGGGAAAGGCGTGTTATACGGGGTGTTTCATTTATTGAGATTGCTGGCATCCCACCAGCCGTTGACCGGTCTGAACATAACCGAGCAGCCTGTGAACGGATTGCGGATGATAAATCAATGGGATAATGCCGACGGCTCGGTTGAACGGGGGTACGCGGGCAACTCGATTTTTTACGAAAACGGACGGTTCACCGAAAATCTGGATCGCGTAAGAGACTACGCCCGTCTGTTAGCTTCCGTGGGCCTGAATGCCATCTCCATTAATAACGTCAATGTGCATGAAATCGAGACGAAGTTCATTACCGCGGAATATTTGCCGACGATAGCAAAGATCGCGGATATCTTCCGGGAATATGGCATTACGCTGTACCTGAGCATAAACTTCGCCGCTCCGCTGCATATCGGCGGCGTACCCACGTCGGACCCGCTGAACGAAGAGGTTCGGCAGTGGTGGAAGGATACGGCGGATGAGATCTACGATCATATACCGGACTTCGGCGGCTTTGTGGTCAAGGCGGATTCGGAGCACCGGCCGGGCCCGTTCGCCTATGGCAGAGACCACGCCGATGGCGCCAATATGCTGGCCGAAGCGCTGGAACCGCATGGCGGGCTTGTCATCTGGCGCTGCTTCGTCTACAACTGCATGCAGGATTGGCGGGATCGCAGCACGGACCGCGCGCGGGCGGCCTATGATCATTTTACCCCGCTGGACGGACGGTTTAAGGACAATGTGCTGCTGCAGATCAAGAACGGTCCGATGGACTTCCAAGTAAGGGAGCCGGTATCCCCGCTGTTCGGCAGCATGAAAGAGACCAATCAGGTGCTGGAGTTCCAGATCGCCCAGGAATATACCGGACAGCAGCGCCACGTATGCTATTTGGTGCCGCAGTGGAAAGAGGTGCTGGATTTCGATACCTGCGCGAACGGAACGGGGTCCGAGGTTAAGAAGATCGTGGACGGTTCGCTGCACGGCATGAAATACAGCGGGATCGCCGCCGTTTCCAACATCGGGAATGATGAGAATTGGACGGGTCACACCTTGGCGCAGGCGAATCTGTATGGATTCGGCCGGCTGGTCTGGAATCCGGATATGTCCGCCGAAGGGATTGCCGAGGAATGGACGAGGCTGACCTTTGGCCATGATGAGACGGTGGTCGCCGTGGTGTGCGGCATGCTGATGCAATCGTGGCCGATCTATGAAAGCTACACGTCGCCGCTCGGGGTGGGCTGGATGATTACGCCGCATACGCATTACGGACCGGATGTGGACGGTTATGAATATTCAAGGTGGGGCACCTACCATTTCGCGGATCGGGACGGTATTGGGGTGGACCGCACGGTGGCGACGGGCACGGGATATACCGCACAGTATTTCGAGCCGAATGCAGCCCGATACGATGCGCTGGAGGATTGTCCTGACGAGCTGCTGCTGTTCTTCCATCATGTGCCGTACTCGCATGTGCTGAAATCCGGCAAAACGGTGATTCAGCATATCTACGACACGCACTTCGAAGGTGCGGAAGCTGCGGCCGGGCTCCTGGAAGCCTGGACATCGCTCGAAGGCAAGGTCGATCCGGCGCGTTTAACCCAAGTCACCGAACGGTTAGCTGTCCAGGCCGAGCACGCCAAGCACTGGCGGGATGTGATCAATACGTATTTTTACCGCAAATCCGGCGTGCCGGATGCGCAGGGGCGAACGATTTATTAATGGAGCTCAGGTTTTTCCGCATGCGGAATATAGGGGGTGCCCCATCAGGCTGCTGGCCTGATGAGGCACTCTTTTTCATGGCCGAAAATTATCGCGGGTACAAGCATATACTGTAGATGACATGCCCCCACGGCAAAATGATCCGCAATCTCATTCCATAAGCTGGGCTTTATAGGGTGGGGGGCTATATGATATACTAGGATTAAATAAGAAGAAGTAACGTGATCAAGGGGGGAATGGGTATGACAACCGAGAACCATGTACATGATGCATGCGCAGTAACCGGTGAACGGAAGAGCCATCATTCGGACAAAACGAAAAGCAATCTCATCAGCCGGTTGAACCGGATTGAAGGGCAGATTCGCGGCGTGAAAGGCTTAATTGAGAAGGATACGTACTGTGACGATGTATTAAACCAGATCTCCTCGATCCAGTCGGCCTTGAACGGCGTCAGCAAATTGCTGCTGGAGCATCATATGAAAAGCTGCGTGGTGGAGCGCCTCCAGGAAGGCGACGATGAGGTCATTACCGAGCTGTTAACCACCATGAACAAGCTGATGAAGTAACGAAAGTTCCCTGCTGGGAATATCCGATTGCGATGAATATCCATGGAGCTGCCACCTTTGGAAGGTGGCAGCAATGGTTTGTTGAAGTTGATAAATACCGCACGGTTATGCGGTTTAATCATAGCACGGCCATATTTTTCAAAAAAAATGAGAATACCCGTTGACTGAATATAGGGTAGGGGGGTATACTAACATTAAGAAATGAGAACAACGAGTTTGATAACTCATTCGGGCTTGGCTGTTGCAGAGCTCTAATAATCCAATACCAAAAGGAGAGATTGATTATGGAACAGGTAACAATAAAAGTAGAAGGCATGTCCTGCATGCATTGCGTGAATTCCATCGAAGGAGCTTTGAAGAATGAGAATATCGAGGGACATGTGGATTTGAAGGCAGGCACGGTCTCCGTGAAATATGACGCAGGCAAAGCCAATTTGGATCAAATCAAAGAAATTATCGAGGAACAAGGATATAACGTAGTTTAACCAAACGGCACGAGGATGAAGAGGGGTGAGGAGAAGATGGGAGCAGAAGCAACAATGGAACAGAAGAAAACGTCGCTGCAGTTAACGGGTATGACATGTGCCGCCTGTGCGAATCGGATTGAGAAGGGTCTTAGCAAAATGGAGGGCGTCCAGGAAGCGAATGTGAATTTTGCGCTGGAAAAAGCGTCGGTTACATTTGATCCGAATGTGGTTACCGTCCAGCAGATGGAAGAGAAAATCGAAAAGCTGGGTTACGGAACAGCAAAGGAAACGGTGGACCTTCAGCTGATTGGCATGTACTGTGCGGCCTGTGCTGCGAAAATCGAGAAAGTGGTTAGCCGGATGCCAGGTGTTAATCAGGCCAACGTCAATTTTGCACTGGAGACGGCCCGGGTGGAATTCAATCCCGCCGAGGTCAGCCTTAGCGATATTCAACAGCGCGTGGAGAAGCTTGGGTATCAGGCGGTTTCCAAGCAGGAGACGCTTGATCAGGAAGGTCACCGCAAGGAGGCCATCACCAAGCAAAAGCGGAAGCTGCTCCTGTCGGCGATTCTGTCGCTGCCGCTGCTCTGGGCCATGGTAAGCCATTTCTCCTTCACCTCCTGGATCTGGATGCCGGATCTGTTCATGAACCCTTGGTTCCAGCTGATCCTGGCAACGCCGGTACAGTTTTTTATCGGGAAACAGTTCTATGTGGGAGCTTATAAGGCTCTCCGCAACAAAAGCGCCAATATGGACGTTCTGGTCGCACTCGGTACCTCGGCAGCCTATTTCTACAGTCTGTATTTAACGATCGATTGGGCCGCTGCCGGAGCAAACGCACACCATGGGCCTGAAATGTACTATGAAACGAGTGCGGTGCTGATCACGCTGGTCATTATGGGGAAACTGTTCGAATCCCTGGCCAAAGGCCGTACCTCGGAGGCCATTAAAACTCTGATGGGTCTTCAAGCCAAAACGGCGCTGGTCGTTCGTGACGGTCAGGAGATGACCATTCCGGTGGAACAGGTCCTGGTGGGTGATTTAGTACTGGTAAAGCCGGGTGAGAAAATTCCGGTGGACGGTAAAGTCGTGGAGGGCTCGTCGGCGGTAGACGAGTCGATGCTGACCGGTGAGAGCATTCCGGTTGAGAAAAAAGCGGGCGATGCCGTCATCGGCGCCACGATGAACAAGAACGGACGCTTGACGCTTGAAGCGACGAAGGTGGGCAAAGAGACCGCTCTAGCCCAAATTATCAAGGTGGTTGAGGAAGCGCAGGGCTCCAAGGCCCCGATTCAGCGGGTGGCCGATGTCATCTCCGGCATTTTCGTTCCGATCGTGGTCGGCATTGCGATTGTTGCTTTCCTGGTATGGTACTTCTGGGTAACGCCTGGTCATTTCGCGCAATCGTTAGAAATTGCCATTGCGATCCTGGTTATTGCTTGCCCGTGTGCGCTGGGTCTGGCTACGCCGACCTCGATCATGGCCGGTTCGGGCCGCGCTGCAGAGCTGGGTGTTCTGTTCAAGGGCGGGGAGCATCTGGAGTCCACGCACAAAATCGACGCGATTATTCTGGACAAAACAGGAACGGTCACGAAAGGCAAGCCCGAGCTGACCGATGTGGAAGTCGATAACATCGATCAGGAGCTGTTCCTGCGTTTGGTCGGAGCTGCCGAGAAGAGCTCCGAGCATCCGCTTGCCGAAGCGATCGTGGGCGGGATTGAGGCGAAAGGGACGAAGCTTCCGACTGCCGAGCATTTTGAGGCGATTCCAGGCTACGGCATCCAGGCCAGCGTAGAAGGACACGAAGTTCTGGTCGGTACTCGCAAGCTGATGGCACTGCATAACGTGCCGGTCGATGCGGTCCTGGCCAGAATGTCGGAGCTGGAAACCGAGGGCAAGACCGCTATGCTTACCGCGGTAGACGGCCGATATGCCGGTCTTGTGGCCGTAGCGGATACCATCAAGGAGTCGTCTAAGGCAGCCGTTTCTAGGCTGAAGCAAATGGGTATTGAAGTGATCATGATTACCGGCGACAACGAACGCACGGCTCAGGCCATTGCCAAGCAGGTTGGCATTGACCATGTGCTTGCCGAGGTATTGCCGGAGGGCAAAGCAGACGAAGTGAAGAAACTCCAGCAGCAGGGCAAGAAGGTCGCCATGGTCGGCGACGGCATTAACGATGCGCCGGCCCTTGCGGTTGCCGATATCGGCATGGCCATCGGCACAGGCACGGATGTGGCCATGGAAGCCGCCGACGTTACGCTGATGAAGGGCGACCTGAACAGCATTCCGGACGCCATCTACATGAGCCGCAAGACGATGAGCAACATCCGTCAGAACCTGTTCTGGGCCTTGGGTTATAACTCGCTCGGCATTCCGATTGCCGCCATCGGGCTTCTGGCGCCTTGGGTGGCCGGGGCTGCCATGGCACTTAGCTCCGTATCGGTCGTGCTGAATGCCCTTCGTCTGCAGCGGATGAAGGTATAACGGGAGGCAGGCAGGCCTTTTATATAGATGTTGGTAACTAAGCAAGAAAACGATATTAGGGTGACTTGATGGGAGTGTAGACATTTGGCCATGCAAAAATTTGCTGTGACCCCCGGCTTTGAAGTGGGCGGAACGCTGTTCCGCCCGGATCAGCTGGCCGTATTGGGGTCCATCGTAGGCGATGATGCCCGCATCGAGATGACAACCTTCAAGCAGCTGTACGTGGAGATGGATGAAGAGCGGGTGGAGGAAGCCAAGGCGAAGCTGGAAGCCGCCGGACTGGAGGTACATCCCGCCGGCTTCGTCTCCAAGAGCCTGATTACCTGCAACTTTTGCCGGGGGGCGGAGGATTCGGGACTGGATGTTGCCAAGATGCTGGATGAAGCTATCGCCGACCACCCCGTACCCAATCCGCTAAAGATCGGGTACGCAGGCTGCGCGCTCGGCACCAGCGAGCCGCTGCTGAAGGATATTGCCGTAATTAAGATGCGAAATACCTACGATATCTATGTAGGCGGGGAGCCGAGAGGCTTGAAGGCTTCGCTGGCGAAGCAGCTGCATGCGGATTTAACGCCGGAGCAGCTGGCTCCGATCATTCTGAAGCTGATCGCCATCTACCAGGAGCACGGCAAGAAAAAAGAGAAGTTCTCGCGTTTCGTTGAGCGCATGACACTGGATCATCTCCGCCAATCCACGCTGGCTGCGCGGATAGATACGGCAGGATGAACGAAGGACAATGAAAGGCATCACCTCAGGGTGGTGCTTTTTTTGTTGGTGGAGGCTGGCACTGGAGTTCTTCCCATCCGTCGGAGTCCAGTTGGACGCCACCATGACATCTTCTTTATTCTTCAAGGTAACATGTGTAGTTTAGAGGGTTACGCCAAAGCAACGATGGATATACTTTCAAGAGCACCTGCGGGTGCTCTTTTTCTATTTGGCAGATTTGTAGTGCAGCAGCATCTTTGCCCATCTTGGCCAAGTTGAATCATTTTTAATATAGACGGGTTTCCATCGGGCGTGAATGTGGGAATAACCACCAAATCGGGCATTTTATCGTGGTTGACGAGCGATGTGAAAGGGTATACAATTTTAATTGTTAAAAGCTTTTAACTATTTAATTTCGTAATATATAAGTGTGGGACTTCGTTAAGCATTGAGGTGATGAAACTGGATAAGCGGGAGCATTTATCTAACATGGTAGCCCGTCAGATGATGACGCTTGTGGCGAACTATGCCAAGATTCTGGACAATGATTTGACCGGCCCCCAGTATTACGTGCTTCAGACCTTGGCGTATGAGGGGCAGCAGACCAGCTCGTATTTTGCCAATGCCCTGAATGTTACGCTGTCGGCTGTCACCAACTTGAGCAACAAGCTGGTGAGCAAGGGATATATTGAACGGGTAGCATCGAGCGAGGACAGGCGTCAAGTCTATCTTAGGATCACGGAGCAGGGACGCGAGGTGGAAGCCCGGATGATTGCGAAGTACCGTGAATTGAATGAAGGCTTATGGTCGGATTTCTCGGATCAGGAGATGGATGTCTTGATCGCTTCGTACGAGAAGATGATCGAGCATTTGCAGCTTAAGATCGGGCAGTCCCATATGGACAGCCCATCCAACGACTAACATTAGGAGGTATTTATATGGGAAGATTAGACAATAAGGTAGCGATTATTACGGGTGCGGCTGGAGGCATGGGTAAAGCTGACGCTCTTTTGTTTGCGCAAGAGGGGGCCAAGGTTGCGATTACGGACCTTCAGGAGGACAAAATCAAAGACGTCGTCGCTGAGATTGAAGCGCTTGGCGGCGAAGCACTGGGAATCAAGCATAACGTTGCTTCCGAAGAAGATTGGGTCCGCGTCGTGGACGAGACGGTTCAAAAATTCGGCAAAATCGACATTCTGGTCAACAATGCCGGTGTCTCCAATGCAACGCCGTTCATGGATTTGACGGTCGAAGGCTGGGAGAAGACGATGTCGATCAACGTCACGAGCATATTCCTCGGCCAAAAATATGTCATTCCGCACATGATCGAAGCCGGCGGCGGTTCCATCGTCAATATCTCCTCCATTGCCGGCCTGACGGGCGGAAGCGGCGCCGGACCTTACACGGCAAGCAAAGGCGCGGTACGCATGCTGACCAAAGCCACGGCCGTTGACTTTGCGAAGCATAACATCCGCTGCAACTCGGTTCACCCGGGCTACATCGAAACGCCAATGACCGTGGATCTCTTCAAGGACGAAAACATGATGCAGTGGTTCCAATCCCAGACACCGTTGCCACGACTCGGCAAAGCGAAAGATATCGCGCGCGGCGTGCTGTTCCTGGCATCCGACGAGTCCTCTTATATTACGGGCGTCGAGCTGCCGATCGACGGCGGGTATTTCGCGAAGTAAGCCGGACATCCATTCAGCTTGTTCATAAGCTGTCGATGTTTTGAATCATAAGGACACAAGCTCAGTCAGACGTTATATTTATTTTCATCAAGGGGAGTGTTGTTTCATGTCCGATAACCAACAGATTGCTGTCATTACCGGCGCGGCCAGCGGGATCGGCAGAGCCGCCAGCCTGAAATTGGCAGAGAACGGTGCCGCGGTTGTGCTCGTGGATTTCAACAAGGAAGCCGGCGAAGAGACGCTGCGATTGATTAAGGAGCAAGGCGGAGAGGGAATCTTCGTACAGGCGGATGTAACAAAAACCGAGGATGTTCAGAACTATGTGAACAAGGCGGTTGAAGCTTACGGCCGAATCGATTTCTTCTTCAACAATGCAGGTATCGTGCAAAAGTTCTCCATGCTGGACGATATCGACGAGAACGAATTTGACCGTCAAATGTCCGTGAATGTGAAGGGCGCTTTCCTTGGCATGAAGTATGTTTTGAAGGTCATGAAGGAACAGGGCAGCGGACATATCGTGAACACGGCTTCCACGGCGGGCATCCGCAGCGAACACAGTGCCGCCGCTTATTCGGCAAGCAAGCATGCGGTTGTGGGCTTGACTAAAGCGGCTGCGCTGGAATACGTGAAGCATGGCATTCGCGTGAACGCCATCTGCCCGGGCGGCGTTCAGACGCCGCTGACCGCAGCGGTGGCCAAGTCCTTCATGGAAGGCGGCTATGTGCCTGAGGAAGTGGGCAACATGCGGATGGGCCGTCCGGCTGAGGCGGACGAAATCGCAAACGTGGTTGCCTTCCTGGCTTCCCCGGGCTCCAGCTACATGACAGGCTCGCTGGTTACGATTGATGGCGGGCTGACGCTGTAATATCCGGATTGAAAAAAAAAGACCAGTCAGGCACCGGAGTTTCGGGCTTGACTGGTCTTTTTGGCATGACATTTATTTGATGCCGACGACTTCCGCCAGCAGCTCATAAGAACGGAGGCGCGCCTGATGATCATAGATCGCGGCCGCGACAATGATTTCGTCCGCGTCCGTCGACTGCTGGAATTGCTCCAGCTGCGCGCGGACGGTTGCGGGACTGCCGATGGCGGAAAAACTGAGCTGGCGCTTCACGATGGCCTGCTCCTGCAGGTTCCACAGATCATCCATGCTGTCCACCGGCGGACTCAGCTGGCCGGTGCGGCCCCGGATGATGTTCAGGAACTGCTGGTACGGCGAGGTAGCCAGGCGCTGCGCTTCCTCATCCGTGTCGGCGCAGATCACGTTCACGCCGATCATGGCATACGGCTTGCTTAGCTCGGATGAAGGGCGGAAGCTGGTTCGGTACAGATCGAGCGCAGCCATTAGATAGTCCGGGGCAAAGTGGCTAGCAAAAGAGAACGGAAGCCCCAGCTGACCCGCCAGTTGCGCACTGAAACCGCTGGAGCCGAGCAGCCAGATCGGAACATGCAGGCCTTCCCCCGGAATCGCCCGGATGCGCATGGACGAGCCGGAGGTAGGCTGGAAGTAATTCCGCAGCTCGCCGAGGCGGTCCGGGAAGTCCTGGCCGTCGCTGCCCGGGCCGCGGCGGAGCGCCCGGGAGGTTAGCTGATCCGAACCCGGCGCACGGCCAAGACCTAGATCGATCCGGCCGGGATACAAGGATTCGAGGGTGCCGAACTGCTCGGCAATGACAAGCGGAGCATGGTTCGGCAGCATAATGCCGCCGGAACCGACGCGGATCTTGCTGGTGCCCCCGGCCACATGGCCTATGACCACCGAAGTGGCCGAGCTGGCGATCCCCGGCATGTTGTGATGTTCGGCAAGCCAGTAGCGGTTATAGCCCCACTTCTCGGCATGCTGAGCCAGATCAAGCGTATTCCGCAGCGACTGTGCAGCTGTGCTGCCCGCTGTAATCGGCGCCAGATCGAGGATGGAAATCGGAATATCGCGAAGCGTTTTGGACGCTGTATGGTCAAGATTTGCTTCTGTCATACGGAATGACCTCCTTATTCGTGCACGGCACGGTAAGTATTCTATATAGAGACGGGCACCCGGTAGAACGGACGCCGGACATGAAATCCATCTAACGAAAAAATGGTATCTCTATATAACGAACATTATATACCTACTTAATCCATAAGAAAAATGTACATCGATGTACTTTCACAGAAGCCAGACCGCGTTTAGCGGAAATTTTTCTTGCGATGATCGAATGGTCCGGCTTTGCTGAAAGCTTGCAGATTCGAAATCGGTATGCAGCTCATCCATATAGTATATGCTTTTTAAGCTGGTCTAAGTATCGCTAAAGCTTATTCATGCATTTTAATGAAGGAGTTTCGATGCACAGCTTCTCCCATAATATGATTCAAAAAAACCAAATAACGCAGCCATCCAATGGCTGCGTTATTGAACGTTAGATAATTAAGTTGATCGTGTCCTTATTCCGTTCCGTTCGGTAGCTCTATCCGCTCCATCCCGTTCATGTAAGGCCTGAGCGCCTTCGGAATGAGGATCGAACCGTCGGGCTGCTGATGGTTCTCCAGCAGCGGGATGAGAATCCGCGGCGAAGCCACAGCCGTATTGTTCAGGGTGTGGCAGTAGCGCAGCTTGCCTTCCGCGTCCCGGTAGCGGATGTTCGAGCGTCGCGCCTGGAAGTCGAGCAGATTCGACGACGAGTGGGTCTCCCCATAAGCTCCGCGGCTTGGCATCCATGTCTCGATGTCGTATTGTTTGTATGTTTTCTGCGACATGTCCCCGGTACAGACGGCAACGACCCGGTAAGGCAGTTCGAGCTTCTGCAGCAGCTCCTCGGCATTGGCCGTAATCTCTTGCAGAAGCAGCTCCGAGGCCTCCGTGCTGGCTTCGCAGAGAACGACCTGCTCCACCTTCGCGAACTGGTGCACCCGATAGAGGCCGTGGACGTCCCGGCCGCCCGAGCCAACCTCGCTCCGGAAGCAGAGCGACGCTGCTGCCAGGCGAATCGGCTCCGCTACATCGACGACTTCACCGCTGTAGAACGATACCAACGGCACCTCCGACGTACCGACGAGCCACTTATCTTGCTCCGTAATTTGAAAGGCCTGATCCTGACCGAGCGGGAAGAAGGCTGTATTCTGCATGGCCTCCGTCCTTACGGTTAACGGCACGTCCATGAGGGTGAAACCCTTGGCGACCAGCATATCCACCGCCAGCTGTTGAACCGCCCGATGGAGCATTGCGCCGATGCCTGTCAGGTAGTAGCTGCGCGTGCCAGCGGTTTTGACGCCGCGGGGAATGTCGATCATGCGGTGCATTTCGCCGAGCGTGACATGGTCCCTGAATTGATAATCAAACACGGGGAGCTCGCCTACTCGTCTGATCTCCACGTTGTCCTCATCCGAGGCTCCCACAGGCGTGTCCGGCGACACGATATTCGGCACGAGTATAAGCAGCTCGCTATAAGCTTCGTTAACCTCCCGGTATAACGTTTCCTGCTGGTCTAGTTCCTCGTTGATGGTTTTGACCTGCTGTTTTTGCCGTTCCGCTTCATCCGGTTTGCCTTGCCGCACCAGGGCACTGATCTCCTGCGTGATCGCATTGCGCTGCTGGCGCAATGCTTCCACGGCCAACAGCAGCGTACGCCGCTGGTCATCCAGCCGGACAAGCTCGGCAACCGAAAGGGCGATGCCTTTCCGGTCGGCCACCTGCTGCAATTCTTCCTGATGATCCGCGCTTTCCCGGATCCATTTCATATCTAACATAATCACCGCGCTCCTTTGCCCTAAAAAATAAAAAAAGCGTCCTAGTCCATATGGGACGAGGGACGCTTATGCGCTCGCGGTGCCACCCAAATTGATTGAACCGTAACCTGACCAAGGAACATGTAGGTCCGCATTCAATCCACTTTGATTCCGCGGTAACGGGCGGGTCCGGTTAACTTAGGGGGACGGCTGATCGGGTGTAGATCGAATCCCCTTGACGAGAACACCTCAGAGTTGGAAGCTCATCATCGGCCTGATACTGATATTGTTGTTCAGTATACCGCATGAGATGTCTTTTATACAAGGGGTTAACCGGATTTTTGTACCCGGTCACGTCGACGCCGCTTTCTTCGCGGATCCCTGCCTCCAACTGACAGGCTGCTCTACGTCCCAGCGGAAGGTCCACGCAGCCGCACCGAGAATGAGGATCGTAAAGCCGGTCAGGATGAGGAGCGGCATCCATATTCCGGCGATACCTCCCTGTGGATGGACAGCGATCGCCATGGCATCGACCAGATGGTGAAACGGCTGCAGCTGCCCCAGGGTGACGACCCATGTTGGGGCATGTTCCAAGGAATAGAAGGCCTCGCTGGTCAGCAGCATCGGAAAGCTCATCAAGTTCGAGATCATGTTGACATTGCCTTCGTCCCTGGACAGATTGGCGGCCAGAAAACCGAGCGCGGTAAAACACACGGTGCCGATCAGCAGTACGAGCAGCATCAGCGCCAGTCCCGTGAGACTCAGCTTCACCCCAAGCAGAAGCAGGCTCATGAGAATCACGCAGGCGCTGACGAGCAGTGCCAGCACGGTTCGTGCCCCTGTCATTGCGGCAATGAAGGAGACGGTTCGAAAGGGCGTCGCCCGCAGCAGCTTGTAGATGCCCCGGTTGCGCTGGGCCATGACGTTAAAAGCGGTGACCATAGTGGCCCCGAACAGGATGTTGGTCGTCAGCACGCCTGCGAGAAGTCGGTGGGAGTAGGCCGCATCATGGAAGTAAAGACCCAATCCGACCAGCATGGCGATTGGAAAAACGATGTTCCAAACCAGGGTGTGGGTGTCGCGGAGCATGCTCCGCAGCATCGTTGCCATAATCATACGCATATCGATTCCTCCTAAGGTTTCTTTTTACTTGCATTCTCCATTTTCGAGTTCATCGGTCAATTGGATATACAGCTGTTCCAGGCTGTCCGTGCCGTAACGGCTGAGCAGCTCATCCGGCGTGCCGGAGGCCTTCACCTTTCCACCGCAGATAAGAACCAGCCGGGTGGCGAGTTTATGGACCTCCTCCATGTCATGCGAGGTGAATACGATGGAGGTGCCGGTATCCGCTAAGGAACGGATCAGTTTCCGGATATCCCGGCGGGCCCGCGGGTCCAGCGCTGCTGTGGGCTCGTCGAGGAACAGCAGCTTGGGGTCGTGGACCAGCGTCATGGCAATGGCGAGCCGTTTCTGCTGCCCCCCGGAGAGTCTGAGCGCATCGGTCCTGGCAGCCTCCGCAAGTCCGCATCGGTCCAGGTGCCGAATCAGCTCCGCGCCGCTGAGACGTTTGCCGTAGAAAGCCGCGAACATGCACAGATTCTCCATGGCGGTAAATCCGGGAAAGAAGGGTGTGGACTGCAGCTGAAGCCCGATGTGCGGCGAAGGATCGGATGTCCAGTAGGTGACCGTGCCGGCATTGGGGCGGCGCAGACCCAGCACCAGATCCAGCGTCGTCGATTTCCCCGCGCCGTTCGGCCCGATGATCGCCAGCACTTCGCCTTCCCGTATGTTCAGAGTCACATCCTGTACGACCGTCCGTTGCCCATAGGTTTTTCTTAATCTCTTCGCTTGAATGAGTGTAGTTAACGTCATTTTCGTTGCACGCTCCTTATTTGTCCAATATTATATATCCAATGTTGGATATTTGCCGAAAATGAAAGCCGCAGCTGAAGCTGAGGCTTATTCTTGAACGAGTGCAATGATCTTGTGGAGAAAGGAGATGTCCTGTTCCAGGATCGAAATCGCATTATCGAAGGTGGCAAGGGCAATCTTCGATAAGCCGTACTGGCCCTTGATTTCCTTACCCGAACGCCACTGGGCCAGCGATTCCTCCACTTGTTTGAGATTCTGCTCCAGCAATTCCACCGCTTCTTCCTTCGGAATGTTCTCGATCCAGACCAAACCGAGCGAAAAGTCGGATTTGACGGTGTGGGGAGGAAGCGTCAACGTCTCCCGGATCATCTGCTGGAATAGCTTCTCGCCTTCATCCGTGATGCTGTAGATTTTACGGAGTCTCGCGCCAGTCCGCTCTTCGGCAGTGGCTGCAATCAATCCGTCGCTTTCCATCTTGTTCAGCGCGTAATAGATCGAACCGGACAGGATATTCGTCCACAGGTCCATACGGCTGGCCTGAATGAGCTGCTGGATTTCATATCCGTGCATAGGACGCTGGCGCAGGAATGAAAGCAGGATGAGGTTGGTCATATAAGGTCACTTCCTTAGGATGTGTGAGGAATTATGAATTCCATTACTGGATATCCAACGTTGGTTATTTGATGATAGTAATTATAAAGACGATGGAATCATTTGTCAACGATCTCCGATGAAATAGATATATGACATATGGATTGAATGAAAGCGATTTAGCGTTTAGTCTAGTAGTGTGAACTAGTATGGCAGTTGGATGAGGAGGCTATAACGTCGATGAATTACAGACAATTGGGAAATACGGAGCTTCACATTAGCGAGGTCAGCTTCGGCACATGGGCGATCGGAGGCTCATGGGGGCAGACCGATGATCAGGAAGCCTTGAAGGGATTGGGCCGCGCCATCGGCGAGGGCGTAAACTTCTTCGATACGGCCGACGTTTATGGAGACGGGCATGCCGAGGATTTGCTCGCGCGCGCAACCAAAGGGAAAGAAGATACCGTGCATGTGGCCACCAAATTTTGCCGCGCCGGTGATATTCATGATCTTCAGACCTATTCCGAGGCGTCGATCCGCCGTTATTGCGAGGGCAGTCTGAAGCGGCTGCAGCGGGAGCGGATTGATCTCTATCAGGTTCACTGCCCTCCCTTCGAGGTGTTGAAGGACGGACGGGTGTTTGAGGTGCTGGACAAGCTGCAGGCCGAGGGGAAAATCCGGCATTACGGCGTCAGCGTGGAGACGGTGGAGGAAGGATTGTTCTGTCTTGGGGTACCGGGGGTGAGGTCATTGCAGGTGATTTTCAATCTGTTCCGCCAAAAGCCGCTGGCCCAGCTGCTCCCGAAGGCCAAAGCATCGGGCGTCGGCATATTGGTGCGTTTGCCGCTCGCCAGCGGTTTGCTAACCGGAAAATTTACGGAGAGCACTACCTTCAGCGAGGGGGATCATCGGAATTTCAACGCCAACGGCGAGCAGTTTAACGTAGGCGAGACTTTTGCCGGCCTCCGATTTGAAAAGGGTGTCGAGCTCGCCAGAGAGCTCGCCTGGATTGCCGAGGGCCGAGGCGACATGGCTCGTGCATCCATGCGCTGGATTCTGGATTGCCCGGAGGTTACTGCCGTGATTCCCGGCTTCCGCAACGTCCGCCAGATCGAAGACAACCTGGGCACGCTGGACGTGCCTTCGTTCAGCATGGAGGAGAAAGAACGCCTTGCGCTATTCTATCAGGAGCAGGTAGCCATGCACATCCGCGGCGCCTATTAAGCCGATTTCGAGAATAATAGCAGAGAAGCCTCCCGGTCATCGGGAGGCTTTTTGTTTAGGGCGATGAGATGGAATCAAACGAACGGAAGCTGCTGCATCGCTGCTTTAAAGCATATCCTATGCTTTATCATGGAAATGATACTATAATATAGGCAAAGATTCTGAATCGGAATGTGTTCAGCAGGAGGATTGTCGATTTGAATGATTTGTTGAAGCGGGAGCATGACATTATCAAGGTCTGCTTGTTAGCAGGCAAAATCATGCTGCAGAGCGGCGCGGAGACCTATCGGGTTGAGGATACGATGATGCGGATCGCCGCGGCTTTCGGCGTGGAGAACAGCCACAGCTATATGACCCCGACGGGCATTATCTTCTCGGTGGAGGAGCCGCAGCATATTACGCGGCTTATTCGTATTTCGGATCGGACAACCAATCTCCATAAGATCGATCAGGTCAACAGCGTGTCCCGGAGCGTCAGCCTCGGCGAGCTGACAATGGAAGAGGCTTACCGGGCCCTGGAGCGAATCGAGCATGAACAGGCCATTTATCCGACATGGGTGCTGATTCTACTGTCAGCGATCGCAAGCGGGTGCTTTCTCATCATGTTTCGCGGCATCTGGCCGGATTTCGTACCGGCGGCCGTTGCGGGCGGCCTGGGCTTCTCCTGCTTCGTGTTCATGCATCGGGTCATTCCCGTCCGGTTCTTCGCCGAATTCTCGGGTGCGCTCGTCATCGGCATAACCTCCGTTTGGATGGTCAGATTCGGATTCGGCCAACAGCTGGATACGATCATCATCAGTTCCGTGATGCCGCTTGTACCGGGCTTGCTGATCACGAATGCCATCCGCGATCTGATGGCAGGGCATCTGATATCCGGCTTGTCCAAAGGGGCGGAGGCTTTTGTTACGTCCTTTGCCATCGGCGCGGGCATTGCGTTTACTTTGTCATTCTAAGAGATGGGAAGGGTGGAGGGATAATGGTGGCAACCTTTTATATACAGCAGCTCATTACGAGTTTCGTTGCTTCGGCGGCCTTCGGGATCATATTTAACGTACCCAAAAAAGCATTGCTGCAGTGCGGGTTTGCCGGCATGGTGGGCTGGCTGCTCTACATCATGCTTCAGGATATGAGGGTTGAGCCGGTGACGGCCACCGTAGTCGCGGCTTTTTGCGTGACGATGATCAGTCATTTTTTCGCCAAAAAATACAAGACTCCCATCATCGTGTTCAGCGTGTCGGGGATTATTCCGCTCGTACCGGGCGGTGTCGCCTATAATGCCCTTCGCCATGTGGCCCAGAATCAATTCGATCAGGCCGTCCAGCTGGGGGCCCAAGCGTTCATGATTTCAGGCGCCATCGCGCTGGGGTTGCTGCTGTCGGAGGTGACCAATCAGGTCATAAGGAAATGGTCGATAACCCGATAGTCTGATAACCCGATAAACCAGTAACCTTGAACATTGAAACCCGGACCCCGGCCACCTGAAACGACCCGGTTTATATGCGAAGCATGCGCTTCGATCCGGCGGGAACATGCCCATGCTCCGATTCGTTGTCATCCGGGGGAGGGGCACCTGCGCGTGTGTAATTGAACTGATGAACCAGCCGTATGTACGCATTTTGCGGGATACGGTTTTTTACGCGCTCGCCAAGGCGTGGATATCCTCCTCTCCTTCGTGCATTTTTTACATTAGTTTCATGTTATGCCTTTTTATTGTCCAAATCCTCGCCATGCTATATAATCTTTCTTGCAAAAATGAAACCGTATTCAAAGGTGTTCATTCCGTATCTACAGCGTTACCGAACGTCAGATGAAGATTCGATTCGAAGTCCATCAAAAAAAGAGGGATGTCCATGCAGGAGCTGACGCTGCATTTGTTCGAACGGATGGGCATGCTGCTCATCCTGACTTTTATACTGACGAGAATTCCGCTGTTCCGCCAATTGCTGGACCGCAAAGAGATGTCCGGCATGCGGATGTTCATCTATTCCGGCCTGTTCGGGCTCTTCGGCATCCTTGGGACCTATGCGGGCGTTGTCGTGGAGAACGGCGAGTCCAGCTCCTCCTTCTGGCTGATGCGGCTGACCGGAGAGCAGGCCCTGGCCCACTCCGCCCTGGTCGGGGTTGTGATCGGCGGACTGATCGGCGGTCCCCGCGTTGGCATCGGGGGCGGGCTTCTGGCAGGAGCCCACCTCCTGTATATCGGCGGTGCCACGGGGCTGGCAGGCGCAATCGCCGTGCCGTTAACGGGAGCGCTGGCGGGAGGCGTGGCCCGATTCTTCTCGCAGGAGCGGGTCATCTCGCCGGCGAAAGCGTTATTCGTCGGCATGTTCGCTCCGATCCTGCTCATGGGGATGATTTTGATCTGTGCGGATGAGCCGGATCGTGCAGTGGAACTGGTCAACCTGATCGGCCTGCCGATGGTGCTGACGAACAGCATCTCCATTGCAATCTTCACGACGATGCTGCGGGTCGCGCTCACCGAGGAGGAACGTGCAGCCGCGTATGAGACGGAGAAGGCATTCCATATCGCGGAATCGGCGCTCCCGCATCTGAAGCAGGGATTGACGTACCGTACGGCTCAGGCCGTGGCGGCCTTGCTGCTGCGAGAGCTGAAAACAGCGGCCGTCGCCATTACCGATACGGAGCGGTTCCTGGCCCATGCCGGCACAGCAAGCCGTACCCTTGATCCCGGAGAAGCGATCCAATCGGACTTGACCAAGAGCGTCATCGCGACCGGCGAGCTTCGGATCATCGAGAATGCGGAAGAGATCCAGCCCCGGCATCCGGCGCTCGGCGCCGCCATCCTTGTCCCGATCATAGAGGCTGGCCAGGTCGTGGGCGTCATTCAATTCTACTTCAAGCGGCCGGAGGATATCCGGCGCGTCGAGCTGGTGATGGCCCAGGGGCTGGGACAGCTGATTTCCTATCAGCTCGGGGCCACCGCACACGAGAAGATGAGCCATTTAATGAAAGAGGCGGAACTCAAGCTGCTGCAGGCGCAAATCAATCCGCACTTTCTATTCAATACACTCAACGCGATCCATTCGTTGATCCGCACCGATCCGCTGCTGGCACGACATGCCACGATGCAGCTGGGGGCGTTCATGCGCCTGAACGTCAAGGTCATGTCGTCCCGCAGAACGACCATTCGCGAGGAGATGGAGCTGTTGAATGCCTATCTGGATATTATTCAAATCCGGTTCGAGGATCAGTTCACGTTTGAGTGCCAGCTCGATCCCGCGCTTGGCGAGCTTATGATTCCGCCGGCGACGCTGCAAATGCTGGTGGAGAACAGCATCAAGCACGGCCTGCGCGACAAAGCGAGCGGAGGCGTCATTCAGCTGACCCTGAGCCGGGCCGGTGATATGGCGGTTGTTCAACTGCGGGACAACGGGATCGGCATTTCGCCGGAAGTGCTGCACAGCTTAGGCGATCAACCGATCATCGGCAGCGAGGGTACGGGAAACGGCATTTACAATATCAATCAGCGTTTAATCAGCATGTTTGGCAAAGAGGCCAGACTTATCGTGGAGAATCTCGCAGAGGGCGGCTGCAGCATATCCTTCAGCATCCCCTGCAGTTTGTCGGAAGGGAGCCGGTACCGTGAAGCGAATTAAGACGATGATAGCGGAAGACGAACGATTGGCAAGGGAGGAGCTGGCTTACCTGCTGGAACAGGAGCCCGATATCGAGCTGCTTCCGCATGCCGCGAACGGACGGGAGCTGCTGGAGCTTGTCCCCTTGCGGCAGCCGGATGTCGTCTTTCTCGACGTTCATATGCCGGAGCTGGAAGGGTTGCAGGCGGCGCGCAAGCTGAAGGCCTCCCCGATCTCGCCCTTGATTGTGTTTACGACGGCCTACGACGAGTATGCCGTTGAAGCGTTTGGCCTGAACGCGATCGATTACCTGCTGAAGCCTTACAGCCATATGCGATTGAAGGAAACCCTGCAGCGAATTCGAAGCAGGATTCAGGAAGGGAACGCCTTCCCGAAACAGGAGGCTCAAGATGCTCTTCAGGTTGCTCCCTATTCATCCATGGAGGCTGCCGCCCGCAGCATGCGCGGCAAACTTCTGTTCGACGATGGGGATAAACATGTGCTGGTTGATCCCGAGACGATCCTGTACGCGGTGCGCGAGGATCGCGTCATTCGCGTATGGACGGCGGAAGGCCAGCGGATTACGAGCAAAAGCACCCTGCAGGAGCTGGAGGAGAAGCTTGCGGGTTACTCATTCTTTCGCCCTCATCGCAGTTACCTGGTTAACGTGAACTGGATCGCGGAGCTCTCCCCTTGGCAGAACGGGGCTTACAACATCGTGCTGAAGGATGAGCAGCGGTCGATGATTCCATTGTCCCGGGAGGCTGCACGGGATTTGTTCCGGTTGCTTAGGGAGGCTTGAGTAAGGACGAAGAATAGCGCTCAAGTATGGCGGCTGCCTCCCGGTTCGGGCGGCATATCCGCCCTTTCGCGCACCCTGTCGGACGTTTCGCGCAGGAGCTGTGGTCGATGGCAATCCTCCCGTATATAATCATTCTAAAGCGCTTTCATTGATGGAAGACGCACTAGATCCTGATCGTTAATGGAGGGAAAGGCAATGGAAGAAAAAAGCTATACCGAAGTATGGCATTCCGAAAAATTCAAAACGCTGCTCTCCCGCAAGAAACGGTTCATTATTCCGATGACCGTCTTTTTTCTTCTGTTTTATTTTGCGCTGCCGATCCTTACTTCGTACACCGACGTGTTGAATCACCCGGCGATCGGCCCGATCACGTGGGCATGGGTATTTGCCTTCGCCCAATTCGTCATGACATGGGTTCTGTGCATTCTCTACTCCCGCAAGGCGGCCCAGTTTGACCGAATGGTAGACGATATCAAAAAGGATATGGGGGCGTAATCGACATGGCTATTGCGTTGTTTTGCGGAATTGTACTGCTTACGCTGATCATTACGTATTACGCTGCCAAGAAAACGACCAACACGAGCGATTTCTATACGGCAGGCGGAGGACTCAAGGGCTGGCAGAACGGGACAGCCATTGCCGGCGACTATATGTCTGCGGCCTCCTTCCTCGGGATCGCAGGCTCGATTGCGTTAGTCGGCTTTGACGGCTTCTTCTACAGCATCGGTTTCCTCGTGGCTTACCTGGTGGTGCTGTACCTTGTCGCCGAGCCGCTGCGGAACCTCGGCAAGTATACGGTGGCGGACATGATTGCCGCCCGTTTCTCCGACAAGAAGGTGCGGGGCGTGGCAGCGTTGAACACGATTTCCATCTCCATCTTCTACATGATTGCGCAGCTGGTTGGAGCGGGCGCGCTGATTAAGCTGTTGTTAGGCCTGGACTATGTCACGTCCGTATTGATTGTAGGCGTGCTCATGACCATCTACGTTGTTTTCGGGGGCATGCATGCGACAAGCTGGGTTCAAATCTCGAAAGCCGTGCTGCTCATGGCCGGCACGTTCATCATCTCGCTGATCGTATTCGCCAAATTCGATTTCAGCCTGATCCAGATGTTCCACCATATGAAGACGGCTACCCCGCTGCAGGAGGCCTTCCTGAACCCGGGGAATAAATACAAAATCCCGCTCGAGACGCTGTCCCTCAACCTTGCCCTGGTACTCGGCACGGCAGGTCTGCCGCATATTTTGACCCGCTTCTTTACCGTTAAGGATGCGAAGACGGCGCGCAGCTCCGTGGTGTACGCCACCTGGATTATCGGCATCTTCTATGTGATGACGATCTTTCTCGGGTTCGGGGCAGCCGCTTTCGTAGGCGCGGCCGATATTACCGAGGTCGATAAAGCGGGCAACATGGCAGCGCCGCTCCTGGCCAAAGCGATCGGCGGCGACTTCTTGTTCGCACTCATCTCGGCGGTTGCCTTCGCGACGATCCTTGCGGTAGTGACGGGGCTTGTGCTGTCCGCCGCATCGGCCTTCGCCCATGATTTCTACGGCCAAATTGTGCGCCGCGGCGAATCGTCCGAGAAGGAGCAGCTGAAGATGGCACGGTACGCTTCAATCGGCGTATCCGTCATCTCGATCCTGCTAGCGTTGTTCGCGCAGAAGATGAACGTGGCGTTTCTGGTCTCGTTAGCCTTCGCCGTTGCAGCCAGCGCGAATTTGCCGGTCATTCTGTTCACCGTGTTCTGGAAGAGATTCAATACGACGGGCGCGGTGACAGGGATGCTGACGGGTTTGATCAGCACGGTGATTCTCGTGGCCCTTAGCCCGAATATATGGGATCCGGCCGGCAAAGCGATTTTGGTAGGCGATCCGATCTTCCCGATGAGCAACCCGGGCATCGTCTCCATTCCGCTTGGTTTCCTGGCAGCCTATTTCGGCACGCTGCTCTCCTCTTCCAAGGATGAGGCGAAGTATGCCGAAGTGCTGGTTAAAGCGAATACGGGCGCGTAAATCCAACAACGGTTTCTTATGAAAAAAGGGTGAACTCCGCTGGTTAACAGCGAAGGGAGTCGCCCTTTTTTTGCCATTTTATCGTAAAATAAAAAGCAACAACATTTTGGGGCCATGGCGGAAGGAGGCAGGCAAGTGAACATATCCGGCATCGTTTTTTTTCTGGCGATTGTGGTCGGCACGTTAATGATTACGTATTATGCCGCCAGGCGGACAACAAGCACGAACGATTTCTATGCCGCAGGCAACCGTCTCAGCGGGCTGCAGAACGGCCTAGCCATTTCCGGCGACTATATGAGCGCGGCGTCCTTCCTTGGCATCGCGGGCTCCATTGCGGTGTACGGCTTCGACGGCTTCTTCTATTCGATAGGCTTCCTTGCCTCCTATGTGATCGTGCAGTACATCATAGCCGAGCCCCTTCATAACCTGGGCAGGTATACGATGGCGGATGCGGTGGCGGTCCGGTTCGGCGAGAAACGGCTGCGCGGATGCATCGCGGTCAATAACATGATGATCACCGTCTTCTATATGATCGCCCAGCTCGTCGGCGCCGGGTGGCTCGTCCATTTGCTGTTCGGGCTGGAGACGTCGCTCGCCATCGTGCTGGTCGGCGGCTTAATGACCGTCTACGTCACGTTTGGCGGCATGCTCGCGACTTCCTGGGTGCAGATCGTTAAATCCATTTTGCTGGTGAGCAGCACCTTTATCGTGAGCCTCATCGTGCTGGCAAGGTTCGATTGGGATCTGCTCGGTTTATTCGAATCCATGAAGAGGGCTACCCCATTGCAGGAGCGGTTTCTGATGGCGGGCAACATGTTTGGCCACCCGTTGGACATGCTGTCGTTTAATATGGCGCTGGTGTTAGGGACTGCGGGACTGCCGCATATTATTGCGCGCTTTTACACGGTAAGGGATCCGCGTACGGTCCGTGCTTCGGTCAGAACGGCGACGTTTACGATCGGCGTCTTTTACGCCATGACGATTTTTCTTGGCTTTGGAGCGGCTGCCTTCGTTGATTGGTCCATATTGTCCGACCGGGTGGAGCTGGCGGCCCCGCTGCTCGCAAGCGAGCTGGGCGGCGAATTCTTAATGGCCTTTGTATCCGCCGTTGCCTTCGCAACGATACTGGCCGTGATCTCCGGGCTTGTGCTCACGGCCTCCTCGGCGTTTGCCCATGACGTCTACAGCAGCATCTTCCGCAGCGGACGGGCGACCGAGGCGCAGCAGATGAGGGTGGCCAAGCTTTCGGCCATCGTCGTTGGCGCGGCTTCGATCGTGCTTGCGCTCGGGGCGCAGACGCTAAACGTGGCGTTCCTTGTGTCGTTTGCTTTCGCGGTTGCCGCCTCGGCTAACCTGCCGGTGCTGCTGTTCACGCTATTTTGGCGAAAATTTAATACGCAAGGCGCCATATCGAGCATTACGGCCGGCCTCTCGTCTTCTTTGCTGCTCATGGCTGTCGGGCCCAATGTAATGGATCCAGTGGCAGGCTGGATTCGAGCGGAAGCGATCTTCCCGCTTAAGCATCCGGGCATCGTCTCCATTCCGATTGGGTTCGCCGGCGGCATCGTCGGCACCCTGCTATCGCGTAAACGGGGTTCGAGCGGCCATTTCGAGCATATGCAGGCCGTTGCCCATGTCGCGCCGGGTGAAAACCGTTCCCGCGAATGGGGATAACTGCTAATTACCTATGAATTTTAGTTTGGGCCACGATCGTTTCCCTGTACCGTTCATTGTGCAAGTGCACAAAAAATACCGTTATGGCGTCAATAGGATTGAATGCGACATTCCGGTTATACTGTATCCTGTAAGCGCAATCATAGCTTCATAAGACCTGATTACATCATTGTTCACAAGCTATATTGCTTAAGGAGGCATTCACAACATGGATGGGACAGTTATACATTGGGGCGGAGCCGTTGTCGGACTGATTATCGCTATTGTCTTGATTTTTAGAAAGGTGAAACCGGTCTATGCCTTGTTTGGAGGCGCTGTCATTGGAGGTCTGCTGGGCGGAGCTACCATTGATCTGACCGTGCAGTATATTATCGAGGGCACTAACAGTGTCATGGGGGCTGTCGTTCGGGTCTTGGCCGCAGGCGTGCTGGCCGGGATCTTGATCGAATCGGGGGCCGCCGAACGGATTGCCGAGACGATTGTTGCCAAGCTGGGCGAGAAGAAAGCGCTTCTATCCATCGCTCTGGCAACGATGATCATTACGGCGGTCGGGGTATTCATTACCGTTGCCATTATTATCGTGGCACCGATTGCCTTGTCCGTCGGCAAGAAGATTGGCATTTCCAAAACCGCCCTGCTGCTCGCGCTTGTCGGGGGAGGCAAAGCGGGAAACATCATCTCCCCGAACCCGAATACGATTGCTGTAGCCAAGGGATTCGACGTCGACCTTGCCCAAGTCATGATTAACGGTTTTTTGCCGGCCGTTGCCGGATTGATCGTCACGATCATCGTGGCCCAGATGCTGACGAACAAAGGGGTCATGGTGTCGGATAGCGACCAAGTGACGGAGGAAACGGGCAGGAAGGAGAAGCCGAGCTTCGGGCGGGCAATGGTTGCCCCTGTCGTAGCCATTGTCTTGCTCGCACTGAACCCGGTGGGCAGCATACTGGGCATCGAAGCACTTCAGGCCATCAAGATTGACTCCATGATCATTCTGCCGGTTGCCGGCATCATCGGTTTGATTGCCATGCGGCAGACGAAGAACATCATTGCCTATACCACCTCCGGTCTGAATAAAATGACGGGTACGGCGATTATCCTGATCGGTGCCGGCGCCATTGCCGGAATTATCTCCAAATCCGATCTGAGTGCCGTTGTGGTGCAGGGCATTGAGGTCATGGGCGTATCGGGTACGTTCCTGGCGCCTCTCGCCGGTATTCTGATGGGAGCGGCAACCGCATCCACATCGACGGCGTCCATTGTGGCCGCAGGTTCGTTTGGTGAAGCCATCCTGTCCATGGGAACGGCTCCGCTCGCCGCAGCCATTATGGTCCACACCGGGGCAACGGTCATTGACCATTTGCCGCACGGAAACTTCTTCCACGTCACCGCGGAATCGGTGAAGATGAGCATTAAAGAACGGATGAAGCTGATTCCTTACGAAAGCATTGTCGGATTGACCATGGCCATTGTCGCTACGATATTGTACGGATTTATATTTTAAGAGATCGTACCATGGAGTGAAATATATAAGAATAGGCAGGGGATAACCATGAAGCAGGATTATGTTATAGTACTCGCGCCCGATTCATTTAAAGAGAGCATGACCGCAAAGGAAGTCTGCGAAGCGATGGAACGCGGCATCAAGAAGGGAAACCCGAATGTGACGTGTATCCATGTGCCCATGGCTGACGGCGGTGAAGGTACGATGCAATCCCTTGTGGATGCTACGGGCGGTACGGTCCATACCGTCACCGTGACGGGTCCGTTGGGCGATCAGGTGGACGCATCCTACGGCATTTCAGGCGATGGCAGCACCGGGGTACTGGAAATGGCCAGCGCCAGCGGAATTCATCTGGTCCCGATCGCACAGCGGAATCCGCTGGTGACCACCACCTACGGGACGGGCGAGCTAATCAAGGCTTGCCTTGACCACGGCGTATGCCGGCTGCTGATCGGGATCGGCGGCAGCGCGACGAATGACGGCGGTGCCGGGGTGGTTCAGGCGCTCGGCGGCAAGCTGCTGGATGCGGAAGGGAAGGAGCTTGCTTTTGGCGGAGGGGAGCTGGGTCGTCTTGCGCGCTTGGACTTAAGCGGCTTTGATCCGCGGCTTCGGGATGTCGAGGTCGAAGTGGCCTGCGACGTGACGAACCCGCTCTGCGGCGAAACGGGAGCCTCTCATGTATTCGGACCGCAGAAGGGCGCTACGCCGGAGATGATCGAGCAGCTGGACAGAAATCTCCGGAATTACGCCGGGGTAATGAAGCAAGAGCTGGGCAAGGATATCATAGACTATCCAGGCGCCGGCGCGGCCGGTGGTCTTGGCGGCGGGCTGATGGTCTTCCTGAACGGGACATTGAAGAAAGGGATCGATATGGTCGTTGACTATACGGGACTTGAAGAGAAAGTACGTCAGGCGGATATGGTGTGGACCGGCGAAGGTGGAATGGACTTCCAGACGCAGTATGGCAAAACTCCGCTGGGTGTCGCGAGGGTGGCGAAGAAGCATGGCAAGCCTGTCGTTGCTCTGGCCGGCCGGGTTGGTGACGGGATCGATGTGCTGTATGATCAAGGAATGGACGCGATTTTCGGCATCATGCCGGGTGCTGCCACGCTGTCGGAGGCGCTGGCGAACGGCGTGCAGAACGTGGAGAGAACATCCGAGAATATCGTCCGTCTCATGGCTTCTTTGAACAAGTAATCATCCCCTTCTTAAAGAGGATGCAAGGGAGCTGGCCTGCCGGGGGCGGCTTCTTTTTTCTCTGCGGGCGGGATATGGATCGGCAGCCGGATGTGCACACTATAGGAAAAGATATTTTTCCTATGGAGTCTTCCATGTCATCATATTGGTAACACATGACAGACATGTTAGGAGGGGCATCATGCATGAAACTATCACGACCTTTGGCGGAAAATATCGCAAGAGAAATGATGCGCGTCATTCCTTACAACATTAACGTGATGGATGAGAACGGAATCATTATGGGCAGCGGGGACCCCTCGCGGATCGGCACGCTGCACCCAGGTGCACAGAAAGCCATACAAACCGGACGGATCTATGAGGTTTATGAAGCCGGGGGCGGCATGAAGCCCGGTGTGAACGAACCCATTGTGGTGGATGATGAGGTGATCGGCGTTGTTGGCATTACAGGTCATCCGGATGAGGTGAGACCGCTCAGCAATTTGCTCCAGGTGACCGTTGTGTTATTGATCGAGCAGGAGCGGCAGAACAAAGCGATGTTAAACCAACGTCAAAACCGGGAGAAGTTCTATCATGAGTTATCCTATCGCAAGACTCCTTATGATGAGCCTTTTATGGAGCGTGCTGAAGCCTATGGGCTTGACCTGACGCGCAAATGCCGGGTGCTGTTAGTGCAGAGCTCGATGGGTGAGAAGGCGTTCCGCCATTTGCAGCAAGCGTACCCCCAAAGCTGGAACTTGGAGAATGACAAAACCGTATTTTTCATGACGGATGTCTTAAGATTCGGGAATCTTCTGGACAAGCTGATCGACCTGGACGAAGTCCTTCGCATGGGGATCGGGGAGCAGGAGGAACTTGCATCTACATCGCTGGAGCAGGCGGTATCCGCCCTGGAGCTGGGAATGAACATCGATCCCCATCGCAAAGTGAATTTTTATAAGGATTTAAAGTTTCTGATCGGCCTGTCCCATACTTCGGATGATGCTCATGCCTCGCTGTATTCGTTGCTGGAGCAGGGCGGAGACAAGCTGGATCTGATAGAGACGCTTCAGGTCTACATTGCCGAGAACGGTGATCATAACAACACGGTCAAAAGACTCAACATTCACCGGAACACCTTGAACTACCGCTTAAACCGGATCAAGCAGCTGACCGGCAAAAATCCGCGCCATGTGCTGGATCTGTTCGAATTGCTGTGCGGGTTGATGTGGAGAAGGTGATGGCTGCTCAAGCATGGGCGGCTTTTATCTCCACAATCTTTTGTGGATGATTATCACCCCGTATTCTTCGCTCTTCACGTTCAAAAGGGCAGTTCCAAGTGTCGATAGACCTTGGGCTGCCCCTTCTGTTTATTTAATGCCAAGCCGCATGCGGTAGCTGAGCATCACGGGAAGCGTCCGCCCCTGGAAATGCTCCTCGACCAGCGCATGGAACTGCGCGATGTTGTCGTTCAATTCGTTTGGTTTTAGCTTGAATACGGTTTGGATGCCGCCTTGGCTGACGGCAAGGCCGGTATACCGGTCGGCGGTGAACGGCTCCATATGGTGGAACACGATCTCTTTGGAGAACCGGAACAGCCCGCTTTCCCGGATATGCTTCAGATGCTCGTTCTTATTTCCTTTATAGGCCTGGTCCTGAGACTCCACATGGTCGTCGATGATGGCCTCTGCCCGTTCAATCAGCTCATGATAGGCTTGCTCCACCTTCCAGGTCAGGCTCGGCGGCCAATCGCAATCATATACCGCGAATATCCCTTCGTCACGCAGAACGCGGGAAACCTCCTTCAATGTGCTGGCCGGGTCCATCCAGTGAAAGGATTGGGAACAGGTGATGATGTCGGCGGACTGATCCTTCAGCGCCAATTGGTTGGAATAGCCGGAGACGAACTTGATGTCGGCGATATCCGCGCCGCTGCTGCGTGCTTCCTGTTCCAGCGTTTGCAATTTGGCGACGGCTTTGCCCCGCATATCATCATTCGGCTCAACCCCGATGACTTGATCCGCCGCGTCTTTCCATGCAAAGGAGGAAAGCCCCGTTCCGCATCCCAAGTCGACGACGACAGAGGGCTTGCGTTCCAAATACCCTGTCAGCAGGGCGACAACCTCCTGGGGGGCTTTGGGGCGATGCTGGTCGTAGGTATCCTCAAAGCCGGTAAAACGATCCACGTTGCTGGCACGGTTTCCCTCCGGAACAAAATCCTTGCTCCACACTTCGGTCATATCCTTGGTCATCGTTACTCATCTCCTTATCCGGGTAAATGAATCAGGCATCAGGCATAACAAAAGGTGCTTTCTTGGCTTGCGCAATTACGAAGGAAGGCTCCAATCGCCGTTTTCTGCCGCTGTAATGCCATCATATCATAGGAAAGGAACTTATTGACAGACGGGCTTGACCCGGGTAGTGCGGGTGCGGGTACAATAGAGGAATCGAATGAGGAAGAGGGATGAACATGAAGACACCAACAGCACCGAAGGGGATCTTCTTCGATGTGGATGATACATTGTATGACCATCTGGCGCCTTTTCGCGAGGCCGTGCAGGAGAGTGCCAGTCCCGATGAGGCGTTTCCTTATGAAGCCGCCTACCATCGGATGCGCTATTACAGCGACAAGCTGTCCGTCGAGCTGGGAGGAGCAGGAACGGCAGCTTACGGGGATGCGGTCGAGGATATGCGCAGACGCCGGTTCCAGTTAGCATTGGCCGAATTCGGCGTGCGACTGACTCTTGAGGAGGCCGAAGCGGTACAGCAGACTTACCTGGACCTGCAGTATAACATCACGATGTTTGAGGGCGCCCGGGAGCTTCTGATGAAACTGGCGGATGCCGGGCATGTCGTAGGCCTGATTACCAATGGCCCGGCCGAACACCAGATGAACAAAATCGCGGCGATGAAGCTGGGCGGCCTGATACCGGAGGATCGGCTGTTCGTATCCGGTGCCGTCGGCTGGGACAAGCCCGATCCGCGGATCTTCCACCATGTGAACAGGCAGACCGGGACGAAGCCGGAGAACTCTTATTACGTCGGGGATTCATGGCGCAATGACGTGGTCGGAGCCCTGGCTGCAGGCTGGCATGTAATTTGGTTCAATCACCGGAGCGTCGGGCCGGAATCGGAGCATCGGCCGCAGCATACCGTTGCGAGTTACGAAGAGCTCAAGCGGCTGTTGGAAGAGATTATCGGATAAAAAAATGGGGGGTCCCCCTGATCTGCTGCCGCATTATTTGAAAGGCTATGGTCAAGCTCTTTAAACGAAGGGCTTGGCTTTTTTTGTTCTATATTCAACCGGATGGTTGACTTTGTATGATTCGCCCATTATAGTTAACCATATGGTTGAACAAAATAATGAAGAACAACTGGATCACATCTTCCATGCTCTGGCTGACCCGACCCGAAGAGAGATGGTGCGCATGATCGCATCGCAGGAACGGACGGTATCTGAGCTGGCTGAACCGTTTGACATGTCGCTTGCGGCAGCCTCCAAGCATATCAAGGTACTGGAGCGCTCCGGCCTGCTCGAACGGTCCATCCATGGACGGACGCATACCTGTCGTCTGAATCCGAACGTCATGTCAAGAGCGATGGAATGGCTGCAATTCTACGAACGATTCTGGAACCGGCAATTTGATGCGCTTGAACGCGAGCTGAACAAAGCGAAGAGGGAGGAGCACTAGAAGAATCCTTAGGAATACCGCTGAACATCCTGGACAACGATGAGTAACGTAGGGAAATAGACGCAATACCACTTTTGATAAGAGAAGGATGATTAACATTGGATAACGCCTCCACTACCACGCTGATCATGAAACGCCAATTTGAGGCAGCACCGGAAAGAGTATTTGATGCCTGGTTAAATCCCGACATGATGAGGAAATGGTTGTTTACGATGGAAACAACGAACAAAATCGCCCGCAACGATCCGCGCGTGGGCGGAAGCTGGGAGATTGTTGACGTGAGGGAAGGCAAGGAGTACCGGGCCATTGGAGAGTATCTGGTCATAGACCGGCCGCGCAAGCTGGTGCTCACCTTCAAGATGCCCCAGTTCAGCGACACCGTGGACCGCATTACGGTGGAGTTCAAAGCAGTGGAAGCGGGATGCGAAATGACGTTCTCCCAGGAGATCGTTGTCCCGCATGAGGAAGACTGGACCGCAGAGGATATTGAAAAAGCGCTGACCGAATACCATGACCAAACTGAGCATGGTTGGGGTTATATGTTTGAGGGGCTGAAGCAGCTGTTAGAGACAGGAACGATAAACTACCCATCTTAAACCGATGAATAAGGGAGCGTGCGTTATCGATGAAGAGTGTGACCCCGTTTTTAATGTTTCAGGGCAACGCGGAAGAAGCCATGAACCATTACATTTCCATTATTGAGGATTCCGAAGTCATCAGCATTACCCGTTATGGACCCAATCAGCCGGGAGCCGAAGGAAGCGTCATGCATGCGGTCTTTTCGTTGAAGGGACAAACGTTCATGTGCATCGACAGCAACGTGAAGCATGAGTTTACGTTCACGCCTTCCTTCTCCATCTATCTGACTTGCGAATCCGAAGCCGAGATCGAGAAGTTGTACGGTGCTTTGATCGATGGCGGAGGTGCGATGATGCCGCTGGATAACTATGGATTCAGCCAAAAGTTCGGCTGGATCGCGGACAAGTTCGGCGTATCCTGGCAGCTTAATCTGCCAAGCGAAGCGTAGCCTTGAGCAGTTGATTAATCTAGGGACGGGCCCGGAATGGGCCTGTCCCTTTTTGCGCTGCGCTGTAAGGAAGGCATTGCGCAGCTCGATGCTCTCGATCAATAGCCGTGCTGTCCCTCACCGTCAACCCAGACGGAAAAATATAGCCATGCACAGTCCCCAAACCCATGCCGCTGCTTATGCTGCTTATTCCGTGTACTGCTTTCGGAATTGCAGCGGCGACAGGCCGAAACGGGCGGAGAAGCGGCGGGAGAAATAGGGCGGGTATTGAAATCCCACATGCTCCGCAATCCGAGCCATGGACCACTGGGTGGTCAGGAGCAGCCGCTTCGCCTGGTCCAGGCGGTACTGCAACAGGTATTCCGTTGGCGTCAAGCCGTGCGATGCCTTCATGCAGCGCGTCAGGTAATTGTAGTGGAAATGCAGGTCAGACGATAAACGTGCGTTGCTGATGGGTTCGCGGTAATGCATTTTGATATAGGATTCCACTTGCTCCGCGACTTTGCGCACCCGCGATTGCTCCTGATCGGACCGCGACGGATCCAGCAGCTCCAGCAGCTCGATAAACAGGGTCTGTTCGCGCCAAAATGCCGCAGATCTCGGCTCCGTGGCCTGAAGGTGCAAGGAATCGAACAGCTGATAGGCTTGCTCCGGATAAGGGATATGGCCTTGCCTGGGCAGCTTGATATTGTGTGAGATCGACGCATGATCGGTTGTGCTCGTTGCCGCCGATTGAAAATGCAGCCAATAAAAGGAGGTTTCCTCCCGGCATCCTTGTACAGCGTAGTGGTGCGCGTCCGGCATCAATACGGCCATATCCCCGGCACGCAGTGCCCACTGCAGGTCCTCCTCGCCCAGAAACAAGCAGCCGCGTTGAACGAGGATGAGGTCGAAGACGCCAAGGTTTCTCCGGTTCGGATGCGATTCGCCGGGCATGTAGTGCGTTTTACCGGATTCAAGGAAGTAGGGCAGCGGCAGCGAAGGGAAGGAAAGCACGCTTTGTTCCGACATGGTAACACCTCCAAGGAAGTGTGAAATCGTATAAGAAATTAGGTCGATTCTGTTATCGTTTTCATCCTATCATAGAACGTAGAATGGGAAGTGTCGAGGCTTTATCCTATTCGAACCCCAAAAGGAGTGTATATCCGAGATGATGACTCTTACTACGCGTTCAGCTGCCGTACCTCTTAAGCAAGTGAAACTGACCGACCCTTTCTGGTCGAGTTACATAGAACGGGTAAGGGAAGTGGTGATTCCCTACCAATACGAGGCCCTGCATGATCGAATTCCGGGCATTGAGCCGAGCCATGGCGTATCCAATTTTCGCATTGCTGCCGGCAGGGACGAGGGTGAATACGGGGGCATGGTGTTTCAGGACAGCGATGTCGCCAAATGGCTTGAGGCCGCGGCTTATTCGCTGGCCACTCATCGGGATCCGAAGCTGGAAGAACAGGTGGATGAGCTGATTGATCTGGTTGCCGACGCCCAGCAGCCGGATGGCTATCTGAATACGTATTTTACGGTGAAGGAGCCGGAGAAACGCTGGACCAATCTGACGGACTGCCATGAGCTGTACTGTGCCGGTCATATGATTGAAGCCGGAGTTGCTCACTACAGGGCGACGGGCAAGCGGAAGCTGCTGGACGTGGTGTGCCGCTTGGCGGATCATATCGATACCGTTTTTGGACCCGAAGATGGGAAAATCCATGGGTTTGACGGCCATCAGGAGATTGAGCTGGCCCTGGTGAAATTGTATGAGGTGACTCAAGAGCCGAGATATTTGAGCCTGAGCCAATATTTCATCGATGAGCGCGGGACGGAACCCCACTTCTTCCTCCAGGAGTGGGAACAGCGCGGGAAGAAATCCTTCTATCGCTCGGTGCTGCACGCCCCGCATTTGGCTTATCATCAGAGCCATCTGCCCGTTAGGGAGCAGAAGGAGGCTGTCGGGCACTCGGTCCGGGCCGTATATATGTACACGGCGATGGCGGATCTGGCCGCCAGAACGAAGGACCCGGCCCTGCTTGAGGCTTGCGATACTTTGTGGCGCAACATGGTCCATAAACAGATGTACATTACCGGAGGGATCGGGTCCACTCATCACGGCGAGGCGTTTACGACGGATTATGATCTGCCGAACGATACCGTATACTCGGAAACCTGCGCATCCATTGGGCTGATCTTTTTTGCCCAGCGCATGCTGCAGCTGTCGCCCAAATCGGAGTATGCGGACGTGATGGAGCGCGCGCTGTTTAACACGGTCATTGGCAGCATGGCTCAGGACGGGCGGCATTTCTTCTATGTAAACCCGCTTGAGGTATGGCCTGCGGCCTGCCGCCATAATCCGGGCAAGGCCCATGTGAAGCCGGTTCGGCCGGGGTGGTTCGCCTGCGCCTGCTGCCCGCCGAACGTGGCAAGGCTGCTGTCATCGCTGGGCGAATACGTGTATACGATGAATGACGATACGCTGTATGCCCATCTGTACATCGGCGGCGAAGCGGAGGTGCGGTTCGGGGACGTGCCTGTGAAGGTAATGCAGAACAGCGCGCTGCCATGGGACGGGGAGGTTACGTTTACGCTTCAGCCTGAGCAGGCTGTCGAGTGGACGGTGGCGCTTCGCATTCCGGATTGGTCGCGCGGCAAAGCCGGCTTGCGCGTGAACGGGCAAGAAATGAACGTGGAGGATATTACTCAAGACGGCTATGCCTGCGTGAAGAGAGTATGGGCGCCGGGAGACATCGTGGAGTTGGCATTCTCCATGGAGATCCATCAGGTCAGAGCCAATCCGAATATACGGGGGAATGCCGGCAAGGCCGCGATTCAGCGCGGGCCGCTCGTATACTGCCTGGAAAGCGTCGATCATGGAGTGCCTGTATCCTCGCTATCGCTCGCGGGCGATCCGGAGCTTCGTTCGCGATTTGATCCGAATCTTCTCGGCGGAGCGGTTGTCATTGAAGGGGCCGGGTGGCTTGAAGAGTCTGACGATTGGGGCGATGAGCAGTTGTATCGTTCTTCTCCCAAAAAGATGCTTCCCGCCTTATTAAAGGCTATTCCCTATTATTTATGGGGCAACCGCGGCGAGAATGAAATGGCCGTCTGGGTGCGCGAGCAGCCGCACATGGTATAAAGATCGTACAGACGGCCTATCCGGATAGCGATTGGATGCACAGCCGGATAATGCTGCATACCATAACCATGACGATGCCAAGCATCATAACATAAAGGGCTTGCCCAAAGGTCGATGGACCTCGGGCAAGCCCTTTTTTAGGTGACAAGCAAACGGAGAATGGATCCTGTCCTGCATCGGTTTACAACAGCTTCTTGATATCCTCTTCCATCTTCTCTGGGGTATCCGTCGGGGCAAAGCGCTTGATCACCTTGCCGCTGCGGTCCACCAGAAATTTGGTGAAGTTCCATTTGATCGCCTTGATGCCCAGTGCGCCGGGGGCTTCGCTGGTCAGATATTTGTAAAGCGGATGAGCGTTCGTGCCGTTCACATCGATCTTGGAAAACAGCGGGAAGGTGACGCCGTGATTGAGCTTGCAGGCCTCTTCGATCGCAGCATCCTCCTCCAGCTCTTGATTCATGAATTGGCTGCTGGGGAAGCCGAGAACGGCCAATCCCTGGTCGCGGTAGGTTTGGTGCAGCTTCTCCAGACCGTCGAATTGAGGGGCAAAGCCGCATTTGGTCGCCGTATTGACGATCAGCATGACGTCGCCTTTATAAGATTCCAGCGTTTGGGATTCGCCGCGTATCGTTTTTACTTCATATTCATAGATCGACATCGCCGTAGAAACCTCCTCCAATGAGATGTATTAAGTTCAGAGTATATCCTTTTACGGCGGATTGCAATTTGATAGGGCGACATCCAGTTTATGCGTGCGGGTACATGGCCATATATGAATTTCAATACCTGATGCGGAAATATCAAAAGTAAAATTTTGTATTTTCATCTGGACTTATTTAGGAGATGTATGATAGTAGTAGAATAAGTGCTTAATCGAATGAACCAAGAGGGGTACTACTGAAATCATGTGTGGGAGGACGGTATGAGATTAAAAACGCAAATGCTCAAAACGACGGTGACCAGCCTGCTGGCTTTTATGTTCATCGTCCTCATCGTCCTGGTGCCAAGGGATCTGAATCTGTCGCTGGACAGCAATTTATGGGTGACAAATTATTCCTTTGATCTGGGTGAGTATGTAACGCATATCCGGGATTATTTTGCAGCGGCGATTCAGAACGGGACGCTGGGGGAATCGCGATATAACGGCCAGTCTTCAGAAGCGGCCGCTTTCGGAGCTGTCGGCAAAAGCCTGCTCGTTATTGTATCCGCTTTATTCATAGGATTCGTGTTCGGCATTCTGAAGGGAGTCCTGGACTACAAATTATCCAAGACCAAATTTAGCGCGCTGGGGCACTGGACGACATGGCTGTTCCAGTCCATTCCGGATTTCTTCCTGATGCTGATCGCCCAATGGGTGCTCATTAAGCATGTTCCGGCCATCCGTTATTTTGCGGTAGACGGCTGGGAGGCCTTCGTGCTGCCTTCGCTGCTTGTCTCGATTTACCCGATTTTCTTCATTGCCCGAATCACGTCGGCCTCGCTGCTCGCACAGGAAGGCAAGATGTACATACTGCTGGCTAAAGCCAAAGGTCTCAGCGACCGTAAGGTTGTCTACAAACATATGCTGCGCAACGGCATCGCGACCATCCTGACCCATCTTCCGGGCCTGCTTGTCTTCATCTTGTCCAACCTGCTCGTGGTGGAATATTACCGCAACTATCCAGGGGCGGCGTGGAGATTGTTTCTGGCACTGGATTTCAATACGTTCAGCGGCACCGGCGGCAATTATGAACCGGGTGTCATTATTTATATCGCATTTTCCTTCATGGTGCTGTTCATGATCGTCCAATGGATCAGTCATTCGGCACGCATGTACTTTGATCCACGATAAAGATACGAGGTGAGCCGTCTTGAAGAATTTCCCTTTATGGATAGGCAGTATTTTGCTTGCTTTCTTTGTTTTCGTTATGCTGGCGGGGCCTTATATGCCCTTCATTGATAAGGATTTGAAGAAGGAACCCTCCAGATGGGTCATGAAGGACGGGAAGCAGAAGCTGACCCTTCCGCCCTATAAGCCTTCCTCGAAGAATTGGCTTGGATCGGACAAGCGAGGGGTCGATAACCTGAGCAAGCTGGTTGTGACCGCCAAGGATACGATCCTGCTGGTGCTCGCCATTACGGCTGTCCGATATGCGATCGGGGTGCCCCTGGGATTGATTGCCCGCAAGAAAAAGGGGTTCACCCACCGGCTCATCACCTTTTGGAACCAGTTGTGCTCCTATTTGCCGCCGGTCTTCGCATCCGCGCTGCTGCTTGCGCTTCCGTTCTTTCTCTTCTCCCAGCAGCGGATGGGCTGGGCCATTCTGATTCTGGCTAGCGTCGAAGCCGGGCGGGTGGCCATCACGATTCAGCAGCAGGCCCATAAGATGGCAAGCGAGCCCTATATGGAGGCTGGAACCGCTTTAGGTCTTCGCACGAGGACCTTGACGAAGAATTATTATATCCCGGTCATGTTCCCCGAAGTGATCGTCAACTTCTGTTTGGATATGGGAAAGGTCATGCTCCTGCTCGGCCAGCTTGCGATCGTGAACATCTTCCTTGGTCATGAGTGGAAGGAAGTTAATTATTACGTCATGGAATTCGTGGAGACCGGGTATAACTGGGCAACGATTCTGTCCAAGCATCGGGCAGACATCTGGCTTGGGAAGTTCCAATTCGTGGTCTATCCGGCGTTTGCCATGATGCTGCTGATCATCACGTTCAACCTGTTAGGCGAGGGTTTGCGCCGCCGTTTTCAGGTTAAGGGCTGATTGAGGGGCTCTGGCTGTTAACGCCAAAAAACCGGAAGAATGAAAGCTTATGCAGGTGCTTCCCATAAGGAGCAAGCTTCTGCGGAAGCCGATTTCTTCCGGTCTTTTTATGTCCATGCCTGATGCGGTTTGTCACGCTTCTACGGGGATATCCGGGTGAGCCCAGACGGACACGCTGCCGCCGTTCACCGGGAATAGCCCGAAGCCGTCCTCGCCGATCGTTACGCGATCCTTCCGGGTGCGGGTCAGATCCACCCATACCTCTCCGGCGCGATGCTCGCCGACAAACATTCGCTTATCCCCGGCTTCCCCGTTGGCGATGACCACCGCGCAGCCGGAACATTCGATTTCCGGAATGCCGCGGCGGACCCAGCCTATCGTATTCGGGTGGTCAAAATAATCATCCTGCTCGCCGTACGCCCGATTCGCCCTGGCATAGAGCAGCGGATCAATCGCTTCCCGTTTGCCGGGAATGGGGTTCTCGCCGCCGATTCCGTAATAATCGCCGTAGAAGACCGAAGGATAACCGTCCTTCCGCAGCAGGATCAACGCATAAGCGCTCTGCTTGAACCAATCCTCGACCCAGGATTCCAGCGATTCCTGCGGCTGCGAATCGTGATTGTCCACAAACGTAACGGCATTCATCGGATGCGATTGCACGAGCGTATCGTCGAAAATCGTCCGCAGATCGAAGGAGCGGCCGGCTTTCGAAGCCGCTTGGAGTTTATAGTGAAGAGACACGTCGAACAGATCGATTTTATAATCTACGGTATCCAGGAAATTCCGGCAGTCCTGAAGCTCGGGGTTCCAGAACTCCCCCACGATGTAAAAATCATCGCCGCGCTTTTTTTTCATGGCTGCCGCAAATTCTTTGATGAAGTCATGATTGATGTGCTTGATCGCGTCCAGCCGGAATCCGCTGCATTGCAGCGTATCCACCAGCCATTTTCCCCATGCAATCATTTCCTTGCGCACATCCGGATGGCTGTAATCAATGTTGGCAAACATCAGGTAGTCGTAATTGCCGAACTCATTGTCCACCTTGTCGCTCCACGATTTATTCTCGCCGACGATGCGGTAGATGCCGGAACGTTTGTTGATTTCGTCGTAATCGGTCCCGTTGAAATGAGTGAAGTTCCATTGGAAGGCAGAGTATTGGTCCCCCCGGCCGGGGAACGTGAATTTGGTCCATCCTTCAATCTCGAACGGCTTCGATATATCCTTGGTCCGATCCATCTCGTCGACCTGTACCACCCGGAAACGCTCGGTCTCATCGGCGCCCGCCTTATGGTTCATCACCAGATCCACATAAACCGCGATTCCGTTCTTCTGACAGGCCGCGATGGCATCGGTCAATTCCTGCTTGGTTCCGTACTTCGTGCGAACCGTTCCCTTCTGATCGAATTCTCCCAGATCATACAGGTCGTAAACGCCGTAACCATTGTCCTCGGCGGACGATGCCTTTGTCACCGGAGGAATCCAAACCGCGTCGATCCCTGCCTTGCTCAGCTCCGGCGCTGCGTTCTTGAGCCGGTTCCAGTGGGAGCCGTCGGCTGCCACATGCCATTCGAAGAATTGCATAATCGTATGATTTCGCTGCATTACTTCCATCTCCTCTATCCTGATCGCTCTGCAAGATGACTGCATACTAAGCTCAAATACCCAAGAAAGCGGGGGAGCTAAACTCTCCCCTCGGATCGGGCAGATCCCGCCCTATTAGTTTTACCCTAAAATGGAAAGAAAAAGACGGGGCTGGCCATGCTGCAAAAACCTGAGTGGGTCTGAATGCAGCGCGCGGAGAATGGAAAGGGACTGGAGGCTTCCACCGCCGAAAAGCCATCCCCCGCGAGCAGAGAATGGCTTTTCGTTTCGTGCAGTGGGCCGTCACCTGAATGCTTATGCCATGGCATAAGTCAGCAGGATCAACAGCACGGTGGTGATGGACATGGCCAGCAGCGGCCGCCAGGCGCCGCGTATGTCTTTCAAGTGGACATTCAGGCCAAGTCCCACCATCGCCATGGCAAGGATGAAGGAGGCTGCTTGGGATATCGTATCTTTGATCGGCAGGGGAATGATCGGTTGTCCGGTAAATTCCCAGCTTCCCAGCAAGCTCGCTGCGATGAAGCCAAGCAGGAACCAGGGAAACTCCATCCGCGTTTGGCTCTGTAAACGTCCGGTCCGCTTCATCCAGACCATTAGCACGATGCTGAGCGGCACGAGCAGAAATACGCGGCCAAGCTTGGCAAGCAGGCTGATGGCAAGAGCATCTTCGCCTGCCGGAGCGGCTGCGAGAGCCACATGGGCGATCTCATGAAGACTTACGCCCGACCAGACGCCGTATTGGGTATCCGATAAGGGAAGCAGCGGCTGGACGAGGGTATAACCGATCGCGACGATGGTTCCGAGAAAGGCAATAAGCCCTGCCCCAAGCGCAGTGTCCTTTTCCTTGGCTTTCACGATCGGGGACACGGCGGCGATGGCCGCCGCGCCGCATACGCCAGTTCCAATCCCGAGCAGAAGGGACAGGGACATATCGGCCTTCAGCCATTTGGCAATCAGCAGTGTAAGCCCGATCGCAAACACGACGCTGATGACATCTCTCAGCATTAAACCCAAGCCTTGCTGGAATACGACGCCGATATTCAGCTTTAAACCATATAGAATGATCGCTAGGCGCAGCAGACGCTTGGCCGTGAATTGGATCCCGGTGCGCAGTCTCTCCGGGTAACCGCGCAGCTGCCGGTATACAGCGGCGATCAGAATTGCCCAGGCAAGCTGGCCAAGATAGCCAAGGCCCGGCACGCTGGCTAATCCGTAACCGGTAAGGGCAATGACAAAGGTAAAGGCAATGCCGCCTGCGGCGGCGGGCAGTGAATGCTGCGTCCATCGAACCAGACGATGGACATGCTCTTGAGATTTGGAATATGCGGGTTCAGCCATAAGACATAACCTCCGATTCGTTCGGTTGGTCTGAACCCATCGTATCCCATTGCTTAGAATAAGAAAAATAAATCATTATGATGATCATCATAAGTAATTTATTATGGTAATATAACGCATAACCAAATATGGATCTGGAACGAAGGGGGCTAAAAGCGTGGATCAAGCGCTGGAAGTATTCGTAGCCGTCGTAGACAAGGGGAATTTTACCCGCGCGGCCGAGGAACTGCTTATGACACAGCCAGCGGTAAGCCAGTATATCCAGGCGCTGGAGCGTTCCGTTGGCACCAAGCTGCTGGAGAGAACCAATAAATACGTCCGGCTTACGAAAGCGGGAGAGATCGTGTACCATCATGCGAAGGACATTTTGGGCCTGTACACCCGCATGAATGCCCTTGTGGACGATTTGATGCATCGGGCAAGCGGTCATCTGTCCATCGGCTCCAGCTATACCTTCGGGGAATACATGCTGCCGCATTTGATCGCTTATATGAGGGAGCGTTATCCCTTGATCCGCCCGTCGATTACGATCGGGAACACCAAGGAGGTGGCGGAGATGATATTGCGACATGAGGCGGATATCGGGATCGTCGAGGGCGACTATCAGGATGAGAAGCTGCACATCGAGGCTTTCGCGGAGGATGAAATGGTGGTGATGGTCCCCCGTGACGGGCGGTACGACCATCTGCAGGAGGTGCCGCTGTCCGAGCTGGCGGATGAGACTTGGATTGTCAGGGAAGCCGGTTCGGGCACCCGCGAGGCAACGGAGCGGATGTTCTCCCGGTATCATGTTCATCCTAAGCATATCGTGGAGTTCGGAAGCACCCAGCTGATCAAGGAATCCGTGGAGGCAGGCCTTGGCGTCACGCTGTTGTCGAGGTGGGCGGTGCGCAAGGAGATTCGACTCGGAACGCTGCATATGCTGTTACCGGATGGCAAGCCGGTGGCGCGCCAGTTCTCATGGATTACGCAGAAGACGCCTTATCATACCAAGGCCGTTGAGATCTTTCTGGAGCTTCTGCGTCAACAGCGCGGGTTTCCTAAGGAAGTGTAGGGGAAGGAGGCAATTTCGAATCGAGTATCAAGGACATCCCGCTTAGGGATGTTTTTTTGTCCGGTTATGATTATAAATGCAATTGTTTGTTAAAAATAGTTACCAGAATCTTTTTGAATAAACCATATAAGAAATGAGATGAAAAAAAGGGCGTAAGGAGGGTTAAACGATGAGAACATTTAATACCATCGCATTGCTGTTATTGATTATCGGAGGCATCAACTGGCTGCTCGTGGGTCTGTTTCAATACGACCTGGTCGCTGCATTGTTTGGTGGGCAGAGCTCTGCAGGCTCCCGCATCATCTATACGATTGTCGGTCTGTGTGCACTGTACTCGATCCGCTTCTTCGGTGATGTTACGAATGACGATCGTTCAACAGCTAAGTAGGTTATATTTAGTGACATGAACATAACGTAAAAGATCGTGTCTGCATAAGCCAAAAAGCCGGTTCCTATTGGGGACCGGCTTTTTTTGATGTCCAAAACTCGAAACTGTCCATGTGGCGGCATGCTTATGTGAGGTGCAAAATCAACATATGCAGTATGAATTTCCCAGTATAAATAAGGGTTTTCGTACTCTATAGTTATAGATAAAAACGACATATTTACGGGATCCGGAAGGAACCCATAGAATGAAGCCAAGTCATTACAGCGCAAGAAGATGAAGTCAACTGCATGTTATATAAAATAACGTGAGTCTCGTCTATCATCAGCTATTCTAAGACATGATGAAGGGAGTGAATCTGCTGCAGCTCGTGCTAGCTCAGCCTCGCTTAAGAGCGCAATGCTTTGTACAAGGCATCCACCAGGCTATGCGTCGCATCGCAGCTGTATTCCCAGAACATGATGCCGGCCAGCCCCTGCTCCTGTATGTATTTGCATTTATGGGTCAGGGATTCGGCGTCGTCGTAAGTGATGAAGCTGCTGCCGTCGAACAAATAAGGCGCTTTGGCTTCATCGTCCCAGTACCGCTTATAGGAAGGATTGCTAAAATACTCGGCAGCGAGCTGGGTATAGGTCGGGCCGTAACCTCCGGGGGAGGGGGCGACCTGGAGGTATCCGTTGTTCACGTCCGGCACATCGTTCCACTTCCTGGAGTAGAATGCAGCCCCGATCACGATTTTTTCGGGCGGCACACCGGCTAGGGTAAACAGACGGACCGATGCGTCGACGCTGATTCGGAACAGATCGCCGGTGGAGGTGTACAGGTTGGTGTGGTGGCCCGTCAGCGTCTGGAATCCGCCGCGCATGTCGTACGTCATCAGCTGAATGAAGTCGAGATAGGGGTGGATGTCATTGATTTCGGTGCCGTCGATATAATATTGATCGGCTCCGGCCGCGATGGTCAACAGGTAGTGTGTCTCGCCCCTCCCGTACTGATCCAGCGTTTCCCGGAGCTCCTTCAGCAGCAGCGTAAAGTTTTCCTTGTCGTTTGGCGATGCCGCCGTTCCGGCGATCGAGTAGCATGGATACTCCCAGTCCAGGTCAATGCCGTCGAAGGGAAACTCTTGCAGCAGCTTGATCGCCGATTCGCACACGCTGTGTCTACCTTCTGACGTGGCTGCCGCTCTCGAGAATCCGTCGGAGCCCCAGCCGCCAACGGACAACAGGATGGTTAATTCGGGATTGACGGCTTTCAAGCGTTGGATCTCGTGAATGGTGTTCGTGTCGGTATACGTAATCTTGTCTTCTTGGATATGGGCAAAAGCGATGTTCAAGTGAGTGAGCCGCCGGGCATCTTTGGCCGTGATCTCGGATAAGACTTTGCGCCCTGCGTAGCCGGCTAAAATCCAGGATGATGGCTGCATGCGTAATACCTCATTTCTTTTAGAATATGTCAGTTTTGCTTTTACGGTTTATTTTTCCAACTTACGGTCAGATATGACATCTGTCAAGGATCATCCCGTTAGCGAAGATGACAATTTACCGTAGGGGAAGGGGTCAAAAACCACATGTTTTCCTGCCCGAAAACGACAATGACAAGACTGGGAAGGACGTGAAAAGCCCGTCATACCAATGGATGGTGCCGTTGCAACCGGACAATTGAAAATGACATATTTACGGATGATGCCGCGATCCATACACTTGGAATGTAAGCGTTAACATTTGTGAAGCAGGCGAAAGCCGCACGCTAAGGAGTGGTCAGGAAGGCTCTTTCTTATACATTGAACAGGGGTGCTTTTCCGAAAAAATGGCCGGATTTTTCATTAGAGAAGGAGGGAGAAACCGATGCAGCAAAGTGGTAAGTCCGCCCTGTCGCCAAACTTATCGGTGAATACGATTCCGAATCGTAAAAAAAATACATTATGGAGGAGGATGATTCGAAACTGGGAGCTGTATCTGTTTATAGCTCCGGCATTTCTGTATTTTGTCATTTTCCATTATGGCCCGATGTACGGGATCCAGATCGCCTTCAAAAACTTCATCCCGACATTGGGAATAACGGGAAGTCCGTGGGTCGGATTCGACCATTTTGAACGCTTCTTTAACTCGTATTACTTCTGGGACTTGCTCTGGAATACCCTCAGCATCAGCTTGTATGAGCTGGCGATCGGCTTCCCGCTTCCCATCATTCTGGCATTAGCCTTCAATGAAGTGAAGGATTCATTCTTCAAGCGTACGGTACAGACCGTCACGTATGCGCCGCATTTTATATCCGTCGTCGTTATGTCCGGCATGATCATTACCTTCTTGTCCCCTTCGTCGGGCATGATCGTTAATTTTGTGGAAATGCTCGGGTTCCAGCCGCCGCAATTCTTGACGGACCCTGCGTGGTTTAAGACCGTATACGTGCTGTCCGGCGTGTGGCAGAGTGCGGGCTGGGGTACCATCATCTATCTAGCCGCATTGTCGGGCGTCGATCCGCAGCTGCACGAGGCAGCCGTCGTGGACGGTGCGAGCCGTTTCAAGCGCATTCTGCACATCAATATTCCGGCGATCGTACCTACGATCACCATCCTGTTGATTCTGAATATGGGCAGCATTTTAGGGGTTGGATTCGAGAAAATCCTGCTGCTGCAAAATCCGCTGAACATGAGTTCTTCCGATGTCATCTCGACCTTCGTCTACCGGTCCGGTCTGGTCGATGCCCAGTACAGCTTCTCCACGGCCGTCGGATTGTTCAACTCGGTAATTAATGCGATACTGCTGATCGCGGTGAACCAAATTGCACGCCGCACCAGTGAAAACAGCCTGTGGTAGAAGGAGGGGAAACACATGTCATCCGCAGTTAAGGAAAGCAAAGGGGATAAAATATTCCTGCTATGCAACTACATTTATCTGACGATTGCACTGATCATCGTACTGTACCCGCTGCTGTACATTGTCAGTGCCTCCATCAGCGATCCGAAGTACGTAAGCTCAGGCGAAATGTGGCTGATCCCGAAAGGGATCACCTTCGACGGATATGCCCGCGTCTTTGAGAACGCCAATATATGGATCGGCTACAAGAACACGATTATTTATACGGTGATCGGCACGATTGTGAACCTCATTGTCACGCTGCCGGCAGCCTATGCGCTCAGCCGGTCGGACTTTGTGGGCAGAGGATTCTTCATGGCGATATTCCTGGTTACGATGTTCTTTGGCGGCGGGCTGGTTCCGAGCTACCTGCTTGTGAAGGATCTCGGCATGGTGAACAGCATGTGGGCGCTGATTCTTCCCGGAGCAGCATCGATCTGGAATATTATCGTGTCTCGGACATTCTTTCAATCCACCATTCCGAAGGAGCTGCAGGAAGCGGCCCATATCGACGGGTGTACCAACTTCCGGCTGTTCATCAAAATCGTTCTGCCGCTTTCGATGCCGATTATTGCGGTCATGGCCCTCTTCTACGGAGTCGGTCACTGGAACAGCTATTTCAGCGCGATGATTTATCTGAACGATGCGGCGAAGTATCCGCTGCAGCTCTTCCTGCGTCAAATCCTGGTGCTTCAGGAAATGGCGGCGCAGGGAGGCGGGGCGATCGACGCCTCCTCGGCAGCGGCGATGAATACCAAGGCGGAAATTGCTGCACTGGTCAAATATGCCGTCATTATCGTTGCAACACTGCCAGTTATTGCTATCTATCCGTTTCTTCAGCGTTACTTTGTGCAGGGTGTTATGATTGGTTCCGTTAAGGGCTGATCTTAAACCATACAATCCACACCAAAAAAGGGGAGTTGTTGTCATGAAAAAGCTTCGTAAAGCATCATCCATTTTACTCTGCCTCACCCTCTCGGCATCACTGTTGGCTGCTTGCGGTTCCTCCAAAGGAGAAGGAGGGACGGCGTCTCCTGGGACGCCGAACGCGGAAGGTGTCAAAAAAGAAGGATTTCCGATTGTGGATGAACCGATCACGCTGAAGGTCATGTCACAGGACGCAGGTGTGGCGGACTGGAACACGATGCCGGTCCTGCAAGAAATGGAGAAATTATCGGGCATCAAGCTGGAGTATCAGCTTTCGCCGATCGACAGCTTTGAAACGAAAAAGAATCTGGTGTTCGCGAGCGGTGATTTGCCGGATATGTTTTACGCGGCTGATCTGAAGCCTGCTGAGCAGGTAACCTACGGCAGCCAAGGCATCCTCATTCCGCTGGAGAAGTACATTGACGAAGGCTATGCACCGAACATCAAAAAGATATTGGATGAGAATCCGGATGTCCGCAAGTCCTTTACGACCCCGGACGGGCATATGTATGCGCTGCCGTTCGTCGACAAGGCCGCCGTATGGTACAGAGGCCCGATGTGGTACAACGGCAAGTTCCTAAAAGCGTTAAACATGTCCGAACCTAAGACTACCGAGGAATTATATACGTTCTTGAAGCGCGTCAAGGAAGAAGATCCTAACGGAAACGGTAAGCAGGACGAGATTCCGCTGACTTCGGTGAAGCTGGATGACCTGCGCATGTACTTCTTCGGCTTCTGGGGCATGTACAACGAAGGCATCTACTCCGACAATGACGGGAAAGTACACTATCCTTACCAAGAAGAAGGCTACAAGGGCTACCTGACGTTCATGAACCGTCTGTGGAAGGAAGAATTGCTGGATCATGAAACTTTCTCGCAAACGGGCGATCAGAAAAAAGCCAAGGGAGAAAACAACCAGCTTGCCTTGTTTAACGATTATCATGCGTACTTCACCCTGGGCGGCGAGCCTAGCAGCGAGCATCCGCTCATGACGCCGGTGAAGAGTGAAATCGCCGATTCTCCGGTATATGGCATGCATCCTGGCATGTCGGCAAGAGGCACATTCGCCATTTCAAGCAGCAACCCGAATCCGGAAGCCACCATGCGCTGGATCGATTACCTATACAGCTATGAAGGCGCAACGCTGTTTAACCAAGGACCTGAAGGCACCCTGTGGAAATTCAAGGATGAGGCAAACCGCGTGAAGGAATGGCTCCCAGTACCAGGCGGCGGCGACCGTGAGGAATATCGCGGCAAAATCACGCCGAACTTCGGCATTCTGACGCCTGGCGTCAATGATCCGGAAGTTACGAAAGGTCTTCGCACCGAATTCGATGAGTGGATCGACCAGCAGAACCAAGAAAAGCTTGTGCCGATCGGTAAATCGCCGTTCCCTAACGTCTACTTGACGAATGAAGAGCAAAGCGAAGCTACCGCGCTGTTGTCCGATTTGGAAACCTACGTGAAACAGATGGAAGCCAAATTCGTGACAGGCCAAGAGCCGCTTGAGAACTGGGATAAGTATGTTGCACAAGTCAAGAAAATGGGCAGCGACCGTCTCGTCGAGCTGTATCAAGGCGCATACGACCGCTGGAACGCCGAGCAATAATCAGATGCATAGTTGAACAACAAAGTGCCAACGTATCCCGGTCGATTCTTGACCGGGGGTTGGCTATTGTTTTTAAGGGGCAGGCAAGTCTATTCAAACGGTCTTCCTAGTACCGTTATCACAAATGAAATATGGAGGTACACCATGTCGGAGAACAAGCGGGTAGAGGAAGAGCAAGCGGTAGTGGAGCAGGGCGTACATAATTTCAGCAGCGAGGACAAGTGGGTCAAGCCGGAGGATCCGCTGCTCCTGGAGCGCCTGGAATGGTTCAAGGACCAGAAGCTGGGCCTGATGATGCATTGGGGGCCGTATTCGCAGTTGGGCCTGGTCGAATCATGGGCGCTGAGCGATAAGGACGCGGACTGGTCGCGCGATGGCATTGATTGGGATATCGATGCGGAGGAGCTTAAACGGCAGTATTTCGATCTGAACAAGACGTTCAACCCGCTTCGGTTTCAGCCTGATCTGTGGGCTGACCTGGCAGCGGAGAACGGCTTCAAATATTTGAATTTTACGACCAAGCACCATGACGGGTTCTGCATGTGGGATACGCATACCACCGACTACCGCGTCACGGGGCCGGACTGTCCGTTCCATACGCACAAATACGCCGATATTACGAAGGAGCTGTTTGATGCCTTCCGTGCCAAGGGGCTCGGCATTTCCGCCTATTTCTCCAAGGCCGATTGGCATACGCCGTACTACTGGGCACCGGGAATGGAAGCGGGGAGCTTTACGTCTCGCGGACCCAGCTACGATCCGAAGAAATATCCGTGGCTGTGGGAACAGTTCGTCCAGTTTACCCATGAGCAGATCATGGAATTGATGACCCGTTACGGCCGGATTGATGTGCTGTGGCTCGATGCAGGCTGGGTGAACGATTACCGGGACCAGAATATCCGATTGGGCGAAGCGGTGGAGAAGGCGCGCAAAATCCAGCCTTGGCTCCTCTCGGCGGACCGGACGGTCGGCGGGCCTTACGAGAATCTGATCACGCCGGAGCAGACCCTTCCTGAACGTGCTCTTCACGTGCCTTGGGAAAGCTGCATCACGATGGGAACCTCCTTCTCTTTCCGTTACGAAGATCGTTACAAATCGGTTCGGCAGCTCATCCATCTGCTGGTCGAGATCGTGGCCAAAGGCGGAAATCTCGCGCTGAACATAGGCCCGCAGCCGGACGGAAGACTGTCCGAGACGGCCATTTCAAGAATGAAGGGCATGGGCGCGTGGCTGAAGGTCTACGGAGAGGCCATCTATGGAACGCGTGTCTGCGAGCCGTATTCCTCCGGTGCGGTCCAGTTTACCCAAAAAGACGATACGACCTATGCGCTCTATCTGTATCGAAATGAGCAAGAAGCCGTCCCTGAGGAGCTGTTCATTCCGATTCAGAAGGCGTTCGGCCGCGTTGATCTGGTCGGGGGTCAGGAGGCACTGGATTATCGCCGCACGGACGATGGTGTCGCGGTCCGTCTTCCGGATCAGGAGCGTCAGGGAACGGCACCGATCGCGCATGTATTGCGGTTTCGGTAAGAGGCGGACTGCATAAACGATTTCTCTCACGTATAACGACTTCAAGAAGAGGTGTGGACAGATATGCAGAAATGGTTCGAAGAAGCCAAGCTGGGGATCTTCATTCACTACGGCATCTATGCCGTGGACGGGGTCTCGGAATCCTGGTCCTTCTATAACGGGAGGATTACGTACGACGAGTACATGAAGCAGCTGGACGGTTTTACGGCATCGAAATTCAATGCGGAGAAGTGGGCGGACTTGATCGAGAAATCCGGCGCCCGTTATGCCGTGCTGACAACGAAGCACCATGACGGCGTCGCCCTGTGGGATACGCAGTACAGCGATCTCAATGTGGTCAAGCGGACGCCGGCCAATCGGGACATCGTGCGGGAGTATGCGGAAGCGATCAGGGAGAAGGGGATTCACCTGGGCATGTATTTCTCCCTGATCGACTGGTCGCATCCGGATTATCCGAGCGTGTTCGAAGGAGGCAGGGTGCCGGAGGATCTCAGCGGCGTCAATCCGCACACCAGTCCCGTGGACGGCGTTCAGGATCAGGAGAAGTGGAAGAAATTCCTGGAGTTCAACAACAATCAGCTGCGGGAAATCCTGACGAATTACGGGAAGGTGGATCTGCTGTGGTTCGACGGCGATTGGGAACGCAGCGCCGAGCAGTGGAATCTGCCGGAGTTCAAGCATTATCTGCAATCCTTCAATCCGGATATCATCATCAACTCGCGGCTTCAGGGCCACGGCGATTATAAAACGCCGGAACAGGGCATTCCGATCACGAGACCGGAGGGACCGTGGGAATTCTGCACCACGATCAACACCTCATGGGGCTACGTGCCGACAGACCATAAATACAAATCATTAAACCAGATCATTCGGATGTTCTGCGACTGCATCTCCATGGGCGGCAACATGCTCTTGGATATCGGTCCCCGCGAGGACGGCACCATCGATCCAAGGCAGGAGGACATTCTGTTTGGGCTGGGAGCTTGGATCCGAACTCATGAGGAGGCCGTATTCGGAACGGGCGAAGGCATTATGACCCGCTATTATCTGGGAGGAAGCACGATCTCCGAGGATCGAAAGACATTGTATTTATTTGTTTATGACGACCCGAAGGAGAATGTGTGCATCAAGGGACTGTGCAATCCGATCAAGAAAATCACCGTGCTGCATTCAGGCAAAGAGCTTGAACATGAAATCCATGGAGGCGTGCCTTGGTTCAACATCCCGGGGACGACGTGGATCAAGATGACGCCGGAAGATACGCATGAGCAGGTGACGGTCCTTAAGCTGGAGTTTGACGAAGAGCTGGAGATGTACGGCGGATCGGGAGCCGTCGTCACCCATAACTAACCATATCACGGGGAGATAAACGCTTGATAGGCGCTTAGCCTCCCTCACGAAGCGGAGAGAATGACATGAACAGAAGTGGAGTGCCGGAGCCGAGGATTGAGTATGCTCCCAAGCATTACATATGCAGGCGTGCGGGGCAGCCGCTCGTGCTGGACGGCCGCGTGGATAAGGCATTCTGGGATGCGGCGGAATGGACCGACGATTTCGTTGATATCGAAGGGGATCTACGCCCGAAGCCGGCCAAACGGACCCGGGTTAAAATGCTGTGGGATGACGACTATTTTTATTTTGCCGCCGAGCTGATCGAGGATCAGATTTGGGCGACCTTGACGGAACGCGATTCGGTTATTTTCTATGATAATGACTTTGAAATATTCATTGATCCGGACGGGGACAGCCATCAATATTACGAATTCGAGATCAATGCACTGAATACGGTATGGGACCTGCTGCTGGTGAAACCGTACCGGGATGGCGGGCCGCCGGTTAACGGCTGGGATATCAGCGGTCTCAAGACAGCGGTGTTTATCGATGGGGAGTTGAATCGACCTGGCGCCGATAACCGGAAATGGAGCGTGGAGGTCGCGATTCCTTGGACCAGTCTGAAGGAATGCGCCGAAGGCGGCCGCCCGCCGTTGCCGGGCGAGTTCTGGCGCGTCAACTTCTCGCGCGTCGAATGGCAGACCGAAGTGCAAGGCGGGGAGTATCGCAAGGTGGTGAATCCGGAGACGGACAAGCCTTTTCCGGAGGACAACTGGGTGTGGTCGCCCATGGGCATCATCAATATGCATTACCCGGAGCTGTGGGGTTATGTCGTATTCGCCGACGGCGAGGAGGGGCATCAAGCATTCACGCTCCCGGAAGACGAGCGGATCAAATGGGAGCTGCGCAGGCTCTATTACCGGCAGCGTAATCACTATGAAACCCACGGTGAATTTGCGCGGGAAATGAAGGAGCTCATGGGCGAGGATTCGTGGAGCATCCAACCCGTGATTGAAACGACCCGCAGCCTGTTCCAGATGAGCGCGCCTTCTTCCGACGGCACGGCTCTGATCTGCATTCGGGAAGACGGAAAGCTATGGAGGGAGTGAGTGGAGGATGACCAGCCAAACCATGGTGTTCTCGCTGGATTCGCAAACGCTGGAGCGGATCGAGCAGAAGTTTCAGGAGAAGATCGTTTTTGCGGAGGCCCGCAAGGATCAGCTGTTTCACGTATTTGAGCAGGAACTGACGGAAGAAGAGACTTGGGCCTTGAAATATTTGTTTGCTTACATGCCGGTGAACGACTTGGCCGACTACGATGGTGCATTGTTCTTAAGCCATGTGCGCCAAGCCTTGGACATCCGTAAGCGCGTGCCTTGGGGCGAGCGTGTGCCGGATCATCTGTTCCTGCATTTTGTGCTTCCATATCGGGTCAATACGGAAAATATTGAGGATTTCCGCGGTATCCTTTACAACGAGCTGGCCGAACGGACCGCGCGGTTATCGATGGCAGACGCCATTCTGGAGACCAATTACTGGTGTCATGAGAAGGCCACCTACATCGGCAGCGATCTGCGAACGATTTCGCCGCTGACGATGATCCGGAATGCGCGCGGACGCTGCGGCGAGGAATCTACGCTGGCGGTGGCCGCGCTGCGAAGCATCGGGATTCCCGCGCGTCAGGTGTATACGCCGCGCTGGGCCCATTGCGACAGCAATCATGCCTGGGTGGAAGCATGGGCGGACGGCCAGTGGTATTACATCGGGGCATGCGAACCGGAAGCCCGGTTGAACCAAGGGTGGTTCAGTCCGCCGGCGCGCAGGGCCATGCTGATCAATACGCGAATTTTTGCCGATTACCCGGGGCCGGAGGATATTACCCTGAATGAGAAGGGATTTACGGAAATCAATTTGCTGGAGAACTATGCGCCGGCCCGTACCCTTGACGTGATCGTGAGGAACGAGCAGGGAGAGCCCGTATCCGGTGCAAGCGTCCGGTTTGAGCTGTACAATATGGCTGAATTTTATCCCATTGCCGAGATCAGGACGGATGAACGGGGAGTGGCCTCCTTCAAGACGGGTTATGGCGATCTCTTGATTCGATCGGTCGGCGAAGGCAAGTGGAGCGAAACCTTATATAAGGCCCACGATAACGAACGTATTGAGCTTGTGCTTGCTTCATCCGAACAGCCGGCAGGAATCGTGGATTTCGATATGGTTCCTCCGCCCGAAGGAGAAGGAGATGCCGCGTCGGCGCTGTCAGAAGAGATGATCCGGGCTCATAACCGCCGTCTGGAGGAAGGGTCAAAGATCCGGACCGACTACGAGGGGACATTCCTGAGCGAGGAAAAGGCATCCGCGGTGGCCAAGACGCTAGGGCTGCCACCCGAACGGGTGTGGGACGTTCTGCAAAAGGCCAGGGGCAACAGCCGCGAAATCGCCGCTTTCCTGGAGGAGCGATCGGGCGAATATGGCGAGTGGCCGCTGCGGCTGCTGGAGTCGCTGAACGAAAAGGATTTGATTGATACCTTCCGGCAAACGCTGGATGATCATCTGATAGGCGTGATCTCCCGGCGCGGATCGTGGGATGAGGATACCTTCGTGAAGTACATCCTGTGCCCGCGGGTCTCTTATGAAATGCTGGTTCCGTATCGACGCGTATTCGACCATGCCTTTACGGCCGCGGAGGCAGAAGCGTTCAGGAAAAATCCATCGAAGCTTGCCGGCCATTTGGAGCAAGGCTATGCGTATCATGAAGATCTTCCCAACTTGAAGGGCAAGGGGAATCCGGCCGGCACGTACAGCCTGATGAAAGGAGACCAGCAGTCGCTGGATATCCTGTTCGTGGCGGTATGCCGCAGTCTGGGAATTCCTGCCCGGCTGCATCCGAGCGAGCAGAAGCCGCAGTACCTAGGTGATGGCGGTTGGGAAGATGCCGTATTCCGTCTGGCTTCCCATCCGAACCAGGAGGGATCGAGCTGGGGGATGCTGCAGCTCCTCAGGGATACGGAGGTTTCGAAGGACGCGCCGGCCGCATCCTATGCCGAGAATTTTACCTTCGCCCGCTTGGAAGATGGCGTGTACAAGACGCTGGTATACCCTTATGGCATGACCGATGTTTACGATGGGCCGTATGAGGTGGAGCCGGGTTCTTACCGCTTGACTTCGGGCGTCCGGCTGAAGGACGGAACGGTAAGCGTGCGCTTCACGTACTTTACCGTGCGAGCGGATGATACCGTGGAGGTAGCGCTGACTTATCGGGAAACGGCGGTCGACATTCCCGTGCTGGGCAAGCTCGAGACGGGCGGCGTTTTGACCCGGCTGGATGGAACCGGGGCCGTTCTGAAGGGGCTGTTGGGATCAGAGGGAGCCATCGCTGCCTGGATCGAACCGGAGCGGGAGCCGACCAAGCATCTGCTTCGCGAGCTGAGCGAGCTGGCTGAGCCGCTCGACAAGCTGGGATTGCCGATCGTGCTGGCAATCGGAGATGCGGAATGGACGGCTTCCTTTGATCCGGCTGGCTATCCCAAGCTGCCGGCGCGCACGGTATTCGTGCGGGATTCCGGTTATGCTTCCTTATCGGGCTTCATCCCGGATCCTGCCGCGCATGAAGCCGGTTACCCTCATTTGTTCGTCCTGGACGGCCAGGACCAGATCCGTTATGCGGCTTCGGGATACAAGATCGGCACCGGGAAAGAAGCGCTGCAGATTGCAGCCGCGATATCACACCCTAGAATGGATCGGAGTGAAGTGTAATGACGAAGTACATTGCGGCGGGATACGCCGTCGATTCGGCTCTTCCCGACATGACGCATGAGGATTTGGCGAAATTGACGCATCTGAACGTGGCCTTCGGCCATGTCAAGAACGATGAGATCACGACCGAGCATCTGAAGAATGGCGAGGTTGTCCGGAACATCAAACGGGATCACCCGGATCTTACGGTGCTGCTGTCCGTTGGCGGCTGGAGT